>ERZ1106915.89-NODE-89-length-142152-cov-15.466301_pt1 | contig 142152 bp, 130 predicted proteins | sample MGYA00403653_ERZ1106915 | MGnify/ENA primary metagenome ERZ1106915 (study PRJEB35170, sample SAMEA104062404) | human gut metagenome | biome: human gut; feature: human-associated habitat; material: faeces | place: Denmark | collected 2012-06-06 ...
ATCAGATTCATTAAGAAATGTCGTGTTCAGTGTCTTAATTTATGAGACCATTATAGTGATTCCAACAGGGAAAAGCTTTAATGCTGCGGATATTGAAACAGCAGTCGTAATGTATAGAAGTGGTAATACAGTAAAGGAAATTATAGAAAAGACAGGAATTAGCAACAGAAGACTGTATAGCGAAATTGCAAAGAGAAAGATTCCAAGAAGAGAAAAAAGAAGTGGCTCAAGGAACAGCGATTTTTATGAGAAAACAAAGAATCATTTGGATTACATAATAGAGCATTACAGACAGGGGGAGAATATGACACAGATTGCAAGAGCGTTATGTATGGATTACAACACAGTAAAAAGTGTAATAGAGGATGCTAAAGACAAAAAGCTGATAGAGGAAAAAAGAGACTGTGAAATTGAACTGGAAAAGGAACGGAAGCAGGCAAGTTGCATCTGTTTATATGAAAATGGAACATAAACCAGATGTAAAGAGGCTGGCTGAACTTTTCAAGGTAGATGTGAACAGGCTGTATTATGCGATTGGGAAGACGAAGATGGGAAATCAATAAGCTAAAAGCCAAATAGCGACAATTACAAAGAAATAATCAGTTAATTAGTGAAAAGCTACAATGATGATGAAAAAATGAAAATAATACATTGACAATAAGGCATAAACATGATAATATACTAATCGACAGGAGGAAATATAATGAATAATATCATTTTAAAATATCTATCTGTAGAAAATTTTGCCTCATTTGCAAACAAGGTAGAATTTACAACACAAATCGATTCTGGGAAAAAAGAATTGGTAAAAAAAGAGTTTACATGTAATGGTATGAGTTTTAATAAAGTTTCTTTTATATATGGGGCCAATGGTTCGGGAAAAACTTTTTTTTGTAAAATAATTCGTGAGATACATAGATTGCTTGAATGGTCAATGATAACAGCAACGAATAATTCAAAATTATTATCGTTGCCACAATTTAAAGGAATAGGTGAGCCTGTGGCGACATTTGCATTTGACGCTGCATATAAAGAAAAACCTACATCCTTTGCAATAGAAATAGTCATAGAAGGGATAACATACCGTTATGAATTTTCTTTATTGCAAAAGAAGATTGTTTATGAGTTATTAACTAAAAAAAATAAGCGAACAGAAAAGCTTATGGAAAGAAAATCAACATCATATAAAGATATTATACTTAAATCTGATTTGAAAGGTTTTGAAAGTAATAAAAATGTAGTTAAAGAAGAAGCCTTATGTTTATCTGCTGCTGCACTACTTAATAATGATTTAGCAGGGAAAATATATGATGCCATTATGGATATTCAGGTTGTGAGTATGACAGCAGCAACATTAAAACCTAAAAATTCGAAAAAAGCATTTTCTGATGAAAGACTACATAAATATATCGAGATTATGCGAAAAGCGGACCCGACAATTCGAGATATAAAAGTTTCTTTCGAAGAGTCTGAAGTAGAACATCAAAATGTAGATGAAGATGATTTTGAAAACAGGGAGGTTATTGTAAAGAAAACAACAGTTGCAGTAGAAAGTACGCATGCTATGTATAGTAATGGAGAAGAAATTGAGGGGAAGCCAATTAAATTTTTTGCTGATGAGTCATTAGGAACAGTAAAACTATTTACAGCCTTACCGTATTTGTTTGATGTACTTGAAGAAGGAGGTGTGCTTATAATTGATGAGATTGAAAATGGATTACACCTTTTATTAGCTAAAGAACTAGTATGGCTATTTATGGATGAAAGTACAAATCCAAATAATGCACAATTAATTTGTACTACTCATCAGCCGTTGCTGCTGGATGGGGAGTTTCGAAGAGACCAAGTGTGGGTTGTTTCAAAAGATGAATATGCAAAAAGTTATCTACATAGACTTAGCGATTGGAAAACATCCAGAGCAAAAGTGAATTTGGTAAATAAAATACTAGAAGGAGCATTTGGGTGTAACCCCAAGAGATTCTTTGAGTAAAATAACACATAAAATATGAAAAAGAAAAACACCGAGGGCCAACTCGGTGTCCTGTAGGACGACAGAAGCTCAAGTCGTCGATACATAAATAATTCACTAAATAATTGTATCACGCTTTATACTTGATTGCAATATGAAATCTGTGTCTAGAAAGGTTAAAAAATACAGTCTTTTTCTAAAAATGTGATAACATATAGTAACTCGTGGTTTTCAGCTTTAGAGAAAGGACATATTTATGAAAAAAATCAAATATAAATATTATATTTGTAGTTGTGGGAGAAAATTAATTCCAGTAACTAATCCATCAAAATGCCCATATTGTGGAAGAGTGACACGTTTGAAGTAAAATACAATTTTATTGCATGGATGGACAAGGTGTTTTGCAAGAGCCATCTGTATTATGGGAAAACAGAAGTGTGTCAGAGTCTGACATGCTTCTGTAAATAAAACATTTAAAGAGAGGAAATAAATGGCACAGATTGAATATTATAAAAAACAAATATTAAAAAAGAAAGAGGAACTTTCAAAGTTAAATATAAGTTTGGCACAGGAACAAACCAAAATTACTTCACAAGAGAAAAAAATAATTTCTGCAAAAGCTGCTATTGGAAGAACTAAAAATCAATCAACTGTTAAATCCAAACTCAATGAGATTGATAGAGCTAACAAAAATATTGCAGATATTCGTAAAAAATGTGGGGAAATTCAAACAAAAATTGCAAAAGTTGAGAAAGAAATAGTTACAGCTGAAAAGAATTGTAGTAATGAAGAAGAAAAAGTTGCAAAGAAAAAGCAAGCAGAAGAAAAAAAGAGAATATTAGAAGCTGATAAGCAGAAAAGATTAATTCAGTCGACATTGACACAACAAAGTAAAATACAGGATGAGATTCAGGAAGAGATAAAAAAATTAAAAGAAATTCCAGAAAAAATTACAGTTTTGTTTTTAGCAGCGAATCCTATAAACACTATTCCATTGCGTTTGGATGAAGAGGCAAGAACAATTCAACAAAGGATTAGAATGTCTGAATATCGTGAGTCGGTTGTTTTTGAAAGCCGTTGGGCTACTAGGTCGGCAGATATCTTACAGGCCATAAATGAAACGAATCCTACAATAGTACATTTTAGTGGACATGGAACAGATACAGGAGATTTGGTGTTGCTTAATTCTGATGGTACGAATAAGTATGTATCTAAGGAAGCAATATCGCTTGCAATGTCTACCGCATCAGATTCTATCAGATTGGTTGTGTTTAATGCCTGTTTTTCTGAAAAACAGGCAGAAAGCGTAGTGGAATATGTAGATTCAGCAATCGGAATGTCAGATACTATAAATGATGAGGCAGCATGTGTTTTTGCAGCACAATTGTATTCTTCAATAGGATTTGGTAATTCATTGTCAGTATCATTTAAACAGGCAATTGTGCAATTGATGTTGGAAGGTATACCAGAAGAAAATATTCCTAAGTTATATTTGAGGTCTGGGGTACAAGCAGAAGATGTTTTTTTAGTAAAAGGTAGTAAAGAATAAATATCTTACATTCTTTGCGATGAATACAGATGTTTACATAAAATTAAAAAAGGAGAAATTACTTATGGAAATATTTTTTAATTTGAATTCATTGATTTCAGATATGAAAGATAAGCAATGGCACATTACAGCATTTACATTTAGATATAAAGATATAAACTATGTAGTTTTGGTTGAGGATATTGAAAATTTAAAAATGGTAATTGATAATCACATTGCATTGCTATCGTTTATTGACACAACAGATGAGAATCATGTGTTACAAGTTAAAGTGTCACCATATGGTTTTGATATTGGAGCCAAAAAGTTACGTGAATTTTTTGGTATTGAGTGGAATGAAAATTTGGGAGATATTTTTAAACAGTTTTATTCCTTGCTTAATGCGAAAATTCCGCCAAAGGTTGATAATGATAAATTGTCTGCTGATGAAGAACAAGAAATAATAAATCGATTAAATAAAAATGACAATGATTTTTCTAGATGTTGTTTTAAAATAAGAAGAAATCCCAGTGGACAACATAGAACCGTGTTTAATGCGGATAAGACAAAAATATTAAGACCAAGCCTTTATGAGAAATTTGCTAATGATAACACTATTAGTTTTTGTTACAGAGAAAACGATGAGTTAACAGATAGCGAGATATGTTTAGCTTTTGCAAAAGCATGTAAAAAATAGTAATTTTATATTGCGGAAAATATAAGAATGTTATAAAGTTTTATTATGACAATCCTACTATGTCAAAGGGCAATCGTAACTTTCATTTGAAAGGCAAAAGAGAATTTTATTTTTTATAATTTCTACTGACTTGAAAAAGTAAATTCCAGTGCAAGAGTAAATTCCACTGGCGTTTAAATTTTGTTGATTTTGCAGGAGATTTTTTAACAAAATCTCCTGCTTTCTGCTATAATTAAGCCAACTTATCGAAATTTTGTTGATTTTATGGCATGAAAAACAGGCTACTGGAATTCGGTGTGCTAGACTAAATTCCACCAGCCACATTATAAAAATGTGAAATGTTTACTTCCAGTCTGACAGCAGATTTCGATCAGTTGATTAGTTACTTCTTAAAGCGTATCAGCTTAGGCGTTAAATTGACTTCATCTGGTGAAATCGGCTTGAGCTGAAATGCTTTAAGAACATCTTCTCCAAGTGTTTTCAGGGCAGCATCATACGGTGTTTGACCCTCAAGGCTTTCTCTTGGAGTAGAGTTTATATGATTCACAATAAGATTGACATCCCACTGAGTCAGAAATTCAAAGGATGTTCCTTTGGGCAATATCGTGCGGAGCATGGTATGCGCCTGCTCGATGGTTCACTTCTGTCCGCTCCGCATGGGATCACAATAATAAATGCTGCTTCTTTGGATGCCGTTAATACCGGTTTCCAATTTTTCCGGGTCATCAAATTCAGAGCCACGATCAGTTAAGACATTTTTAAAAACAGATGTAAATTCATACGTTCCCATACGTTTTTCCAAACGGTCAAATACAGCGCGGACAGCACCTTTTGTGCACTGGTTAAGAAGAAATGCAAGAAACAGCTTTTCCTCTGTAAAGATCATGGTCAACAGCGTTTTATGGGAATCCCTTGATGACTTTACTGTATCCATTTGTACATAAGAATCTAATTCCATAGAACAGAAGTTTGCATAGGTTCTGTTGGTAAACACTTTGCGGTCTTTGATCGTAAACGCTCCATAGTGGGTACACCCACATAAACAACCGCTCCAAAGAGCAGCATATCATTAAAGTTACTTTCTGCATTCCGCTGGCAGCTTGTCTGACCAGGGAAACAGATTTTTGAGATGGTCAAGCATTTTTGTAACATTCACACTGAAAAAAATCATTGATTGGAATATCTCAAAAAGTACCTAGTATAACTGGGCAAACTATGCTATGCTACAGGACTGATTTACGAAAAGAATTACTCCGCCCACCTTCATCTCCCCCTTGCAATTATGCCATAAGATGTTTACAATGTTGATAAAGGATTATTTGAAACGGAGGACAAGTTATGCAAAGGGAAAAAATACAATTAATTCGAGATGGCTTGGAAACGGCATATGTGAATGGTAATACGGCATCCGAATTATTATATAAACCAAACTTTGTTTCAAATAACCACAATGAGGGGAAAAAGGTTTTATCGGTCATTGAGGATGAACTTTTAAAATGTGACAAGTTTCAAATCAGTGTTGCGTTTATTACGTTGGGAGGGGTGACGCCGCTACTCCAGACATTAAAAGAATTAGAGAAAAGAGAAATTCCAGGTGAGATTTTAACCTCTAATTATCTTGATTTTAGTGAGCCGCAGGCATTAGAGAAATTGAATTCTTTAAAAAATATTCGGGTTAAAATGTATGACACAAATTCGGCGAAGAATGGTTTTCATACGAAGGGATATATTTTTAAAGAGGAAGAAGTATATCGTATTATTATTGGCAGTTCCAACATGACGAGTGCTGCACTTACGACGAATCGTGAATGGAATACAAAGTTAGTTTCTACTTCGCAGGGAGAAGTGGCTGAGGATATTCTGAAAGAATTTGATGAGCTATGGAATTCAGAGTATGCGCTTGATTATGATGTCTTTTATGAAGAGTATAAGCAGAGATATGAAATTATAAAAGAACAAAGAAAAATTGCAACAGAGCGAAATGTCACCTCTCTTGAAAGATACAAATTAAAGCCCAATAGTATGCAGGTTCGGTTTATTACGAATCTTAAAAATATTTTGCAAAAAGATGAGAAACGTGCGTTATTAATTAGTGCTACGGGAACAGGAAAAACGTATGCTTCTGCTTTTGCTATGCGTGAACTTGGATTTAAACGTGTCTTATTTATTGTGCATAGAGCGTCATTGGCAGTTCAGGCGAAGAAGTCTTATCAGAGAGTGTTTGGCAACTCGGTTTCGATGGGATTGGTTGGTGCCGGTTATTATGAATATGATAAAGATTATGTGTTTGCGACTGTAGAGACGTTAAATAAGGATGCGCATTTGCAACGGTATAAAGCGGATGATTTTGATTGTATTATTTTAGATGAAGCGCATCATAGTTCCGCCAATACATATCAAAAAGTGATGAATTATTTTACGCCGCGGTTGTTTTTAGGAATGACGGCGACGCCAGATAAGAGAACGGATTCGGATGATAATATATATGAAATATTTAACCATCAGATTGCATACGAGATTCGTTTGCAACAAGCAATGGAAGAAGAATTATTGTGTCCGTTTCACTATTTTGGAATTACGGATTTATCTGTTGTTCAGGATACAAAATCAAAGAATTTATCTCACGAAGAGTTTAATAAGTTGATTTGTGATGAACGTGTGGAACATATTTTGGAACAAGCAAATTATTATGGTTACAGTGGTGAGCGTGTAAAGGGTTTAGTTTTCTGTAGCCGCAAACAAGAGTGTCAACAATTGTCGGCAAAATTTAATGAGTTAGGGTACCGAACAGTTGCACTTAGTGGAGATGATTCAGAGGAAATCCGGCAAAATGCGTTTGAACGTTTGGCGATGGATGAGGAAAATGCAACAGACAAAGAACCATTGGATTACATTTTTTCGGTGGATATATTAAATGAAGGTGTTGACATTGTTGAAGTCAATCAGGTCATTATGTTAAGACCCACACAATCGCCGATTGTATTTATTCAGCAATTAGGTAGGGGACTCCGTAAGGCGGCGGGCAAGGAATATGTCGTTATCCTTGATTTTATTGGAAATTACAACAATAATTTTATGATTCCGGTGGCTTTATCGGGAGATCGTTCCTATAATCCAGATACGATTCGAAAGTATGTCATAAGCGGAAATCGAACAATTCCGGGTGCCTCGACAATTCATTTTGATGAGATTGCGAAGAATAAAATATTCCAATCAATTGACAAAATTCGAGGAATGAAATCGATTATTAAAGAAAGTTATGTGTCATTAAAAAATAGATTAGGAAGAATTCCTAGTTTGTATGATTTTTATATTCATAACGAAGTGGACCCGTTAGTCATAATTAAAGAATACAAGACATATTTTCAGTTCCTTGAAAGTGTAGAAAAAGCGAACTATATTTGCGATTTGTCAGCAGAAGAAAAAATGATTATAGAATATTTGTCGAAAACTATTTTAAGTGGGGTGCGACCGGAAGAATTGGAAATCTTGCGTTTATTATTAGAACAAAAAAGTATTTCCATAAATGATTTTAAACGGTTTGTAAATGAAAAGTATGATAGAAACATTACAAATAATCAGGTTGATTACGCAATAGATGTGCTGCAGGGGAAATTTGTAAGTAATGATAATGAGTATCAAAAATACAAGAATATTGAAGTTATATCGAATGACCATAATAACTTTATTACAAGAATGCTATGTTATGAGGAGCGTTTAAGACATGATGAGTTTAGGCAAATGGTAGAAGATATTATTCGAGTGGGTCTTACACGATACGAAGATAAATTTATGAAAACGGATGAGATAGAGTCTCCATTTGTTTTGTATGAAAAGTATTCGAGAAGAGACGTGAGTTTGTTAATGAATTGCGGAAAAGATTTATCTTCGGTTATGTTTGGAATGAAAAGAATCGTGGATGATGTTTTTATATTTGTTACGTATCATAAAGAAAAATCAGATGATGAACGTAATTATGTGGATGGCAAACCGGATTACGCAGATGCGTTTGAGGACAACATGATTTTTAGATGGGATTCTAAAATCGGAATGGGTATTGAAAGTAACTATATGAAAGAGGTGACAACAGCACCGAGAAAACATTTGCTGGTAAAGAAAAGCGACGCAGAATCAAATTTTTATTATATGGGTACATTTGATATTTTAGATGTTAAAGAAGACCAAAAAGAAGATAACAAAGGCATTTTAAAGAAAATCTGTAAAGTGGTTGTGAAAATGCATCACCCAGTGAGGGATGATTTGTTATGCTATTTACAGGGCACAATTAAGGAGAATTAGGAATGAAAACAATAAGAGTAGTTGCAGCGGTTATTCAAAGAAAACACAATGGCAGCAAACAAATTTTTGCAACGCAAAGAGGCTATGGTGAATTCAAAGGTGGATGGGAGTTCCCCGGCGGAAAAATTGAAGTCGGTGAAACTCCGCAGAAGGCATTGATTCGTGAGATAAAAGAAGAATTAGATGCAGATATTGTTGTGGGCGATTTGATTGACACGATTGAGTATGATTATCCGGATTTTCATTTATCAATGGACTGCTTTTGGTGTGAATTGCAGTCGGAGCATGTTGTATTAAATGAGCATGAGGACGCAAAGTGGCTTTCGAAGGCACAGTTGGATTCGGTTGATTGGTTACCTGCGGATGTAACCTTGGTGGATAAGATTGCAAAAGGGATGTGAGGATTGACACATAGGCCCTTTCCCATTGACAAAACCATCAATTCATGTAAAGATGAGAGAAACCCTTTCCGAACGGCAAGGGCATAATGTAAAATTGGAGGACAGAAAATGAAAGTAGCAGCAGCTTATGAAAATGGAGAAGTTTTTCAGCACTTTGGTCATACCAAACAGTTCAAAGTGTATGAAATAGAGGATGGTAAAGTTGTGTCATCTGAAATTATAGAAACAAATGGACAAGGTCACAGTGCTTTGGCAGATTTTTTGCATGAACAGGCGGTTTCTACAGTGATTTGCGGAGGCATTGGCGAGGGTGCGCAAGCAGCGCTCACAGAACAGGGAATTGAGCTGTTTGCCGGTGTCAGTGGACAGGCAGATGAGGCAGTAGAAAAATATATCAAAGGTGAACTTACTTCTACCGGTGCCAATTGTGATCATCACGGTGAAGAAGGTTCCTGCGGCGGACAAGAAGATGGTGGATGTGGTTCTGCATGTGGAGGCGGCTGTGGTGGCTGTCACAGTAAACCGCCTTTTGAGGGCAAGAATGTAGGAAAGACGATGAGGGTACATTACAAAGGTACATTTAATGATGGAACTCAGTTTGATTCTTCCTACGACCGTGGTGAGCCGCTGGAGTTCGTTTGCGGTGCGGGAATGATGATTTTAGGATTTGATAAAGCAGTGGCAAATATGGAAGTTGGACAGATTGCGGATGTTCATTTGGAACCGTCGGAAGCGTATGGAGAAGCGGACCCCGATGCGATATTTACAGTGGAAATTGATAAGATGCCAGGAGCGGAGGCGTTGGAGACCGGACAGCAGGTATATCTCCAAAATATGTACGGACAGCCGTTCCCGGTAAAAGTCACAGCTAAAGATGAAAGCACGATAACGTTTGATGCGAACCATGAGATGGCTGGCAAAGAGTTAAATTTCCAGATTGAAATTGTAGAGATTTTATAGGAAAACCGGTAAAGGGAAAGTGAGGGCACTATGGAACTTGAAATAAGCGTAGAAGATTTGTTAAACAAAAGAAAAATTGAATCAGACCGCATAGAGTTTAAAGCAGGATGGAACCCGGATGACATCTATCATAGTGTTTGTGCATTTGCAAATGATTACAACAATGATGGTGGTGGATATATTGTTGTCGGTGTTGAAGAAAAAAACGGAGTAGCAGTACGCCCGGTAAAAGGAATTTCGGAGTACATGTTGGATGAAATTCAAAAAGAAATGCTCAGTTACAACAATATGATTTCTCCACCATATTTTCCCAAAGTGATTCCGCTAGAAGTTGATGGAAAATGGATTCTTGTTATTGTGGCGAGAACCGGACAGCAGCGTCCTTACAAATCACCAGAACATGTTACCGGTAAAAAGGACAAGAAGTACAATTATTATATTCGTTATTTGACTAGTTCTGTTAAGGCAAATGCTGAGCAGGAAAGGGAATTGATTAATATGTCAGACCAGACTCCTTATGATTGCAGAGCGAATCATAAGGCTATTTTTGATGACATTTCACCTGTCCTTTTGGAAGATCATTTGAGAAAAACAGGTAGTAAATTAGCAAAACAAGTTAAAGAACGGGGTGTAGAGGAGATATTAGAAGATATGCAGTTACTGGTAGGACCGCCGGAACTACGTTATATTCAAAATGTGGCAATCATGATGTTTTGTGAGCATCCGGACCGTTTTTTCCCATACACCTATGTTCAGATGACGTCATTTCCGCAGGGGAGTATAGAAAATCCAAGTGTAAGCGAGGATTTTCCTAATATTACAGGTTCCGTACCACAGATGATTCAGGCAACAATGGAACGATTTAGAAATCTTTTTATACGAGAAAAAGTAATCAAGGTTCCAAATCAGATGGAAGCTTTGCGGATTAAGAATTATCCGTATCAGGCAATTGAGGAGGCTGTGGTTAATGCTTTTTACCACAGAGATTATATGTCTTGTGAGCCGGTAACAATAGAGATAGAGCCGGATTGCATTAACATTATGAATTTTCCGGGAATTGATCGGTCTATTTCCGAAAAGACGATAGCAGAAGGTAAAAGATTTGTTTCAAGACACTATCGTAACAGAAGATTGGGGGAATTTTTGAAGGAATTGGATTTGTCAGAAGGTCATTCTTCTGGGATTCCGACAATACAAGAAGAACTGGAAAAGAACGGTTCTCCACGAGCAGAATTCTTCACAGATGAAGATAGGCGAGCTATGAGGATCAGAATACCGATTCATCCAGCGTTTTTGGAAGAAAATGAAATGGAAAATGATAACTTGTTGCAAAATGAAACAAGTTTTGAAACAAGTTTGAAACAAGTTTTGAAACCAAAGGATTTTGAAAAATTAGTGGATGTCATTAGAGTATTAGAGGTGAAAAGAGAAATATCTGTTCAGGAAGTAATGAAAATAACTCAGAAATCACGTACAACTGCTTGGAGGTATATGAAGATATTGGTTGATTTAAGCGTCCTCGAAATGGAGGGGAATACAAATAATATGATATATCGTATTAGGTAGATGCTGAAAAATGGAAACTATTGATATGGTAAAAAAAGATTTTTTGGAGGTTTGATAATGAGTACTTGTTTTGATATCAATGTATTATCCTCATCACATATAAATTTTTTGTTTGGTGCTGGTGTAAACGGTAAGGCTTTTCCGCAACTGAAATCTTTTACAGATGCATCACCCCAAATAGTGGAGTTGGGAGCAGGAGTCGTTTAACTGTAGAATAGAAACAAATAATGTTAGTAGTTTTTTATGAGGTGTAATTTTATGAAATTTAATTCAGTAACAATAAAGAACTTTAGAAATTTTGAAGATATATCAATACAATTGACCAATAAAAATGTTCTTTTTGGAATGAATGATGTTGGAAAAACCAATTTTTTGTATGCATTAAGATTCATTTTTGATAAAGATATTAGAAAGCAGAATTTCAGTGACACGGACTATTATAAAAAGAATGTTGACCTGCCGGTAGAAATTATTATTGCAATTGATATTAGTGATACAGAGAACGCAGACAGCCAAAAGTTGCGTGCAAAATTAAAAGGTGCTATTCTTTCAGACCAAGATATAGTATATATCAAAGTAAAAGCTGATTATGATGAAAAAGAAATGATTGGTGTTCCAGTTTTGTACTGGGGTGGGAATCCTGAAGATTTAGAGGAAATGAAAGTTCATGGTACATTCTTTGAGATTGATTATGTTTTTAATGCGATTTACATCGATGCATATGTTGATTTATATGCATTATTTAAAAGGAATGCTAATAAACTGCTTGTTAATGATAAAGATGAGGACAAAGATATTTTAGACAATATTTGCAAGATATGTGATGAATTAAACACGCAAATATCAGGTCTATCTGGTATAAAAACATTTGAGAAGAAAATTGCACCAAAATATAAAAAGTTTAGACATGAGGATATATCTGTATCTGTAAAATCGGAAATAGCTGTAAAAGGATTATATTCAAATATTGTTCCTTACATAAAACAGGATACAGATGATTCACTGTATCCAACTTCAGGTGAGGGACGAAAAAAACTTTTGGTGTATGCTATTTTTGATTTGCTTTCTCAAGATGAAGAAGAAAAGAAAATAAATATCTTTTTAATTGAGGAACCAGAAAATCATCTACACCGTTCTATGCAGATAGCATTATCGTACATTTTATTCCTTGATGACAAATATCGGTATTTGTTTATGACAACTCATTCGCCATATGTGTTGTCTGAGATGAATCAAGTAAATCTGGTTCGTATATACAATGAAGATAAAATTGTGAGCAGAAGTGTTCTATATACAGTTCCAACTGAATTTCAAAGCCAGCGAAGAATGTTAAATAGAGGATTGGTCGAAGCCATTTTTGCAGATAAAGTATTGCTTGTTGAAGGCCCCTCTGAAAATGTTTTATTTGGAAAAGTTTTATCAGAAATAAATCCATTTTATGAAGCTGATGGTATTTATATACTTCCAGTAGGTGGATTTGGATTTAAGCCGTATTATGAAACGTTACGTGCATTACAAATTAATACTATCATTAAAACTGACAACGATGTCAGGAAGATAAAGGGTAAGGAAGAATACAGTGTATTAGGATTTTCCAGATTAAATAACTATATTGGAGAAAACATTCTTCCAGATGTACCTATCACTGAATGTAGTGTTGAAGCAAAACAAAAGTTATATGATGATAATCGAGAAAAACTTGATGAAATCAGAGATGAATATTCGCTATATTTATCGAGATGTAGCTTAGAGGAAGATCTGGATGAGGTTATTCACAATCAAATGATTACATATCTTCCAAATGCAGATGGAAATCCGATAGGATATTTACAAAATGCCAAGAATAATCATATGGTTGAACTTGTTGAAAAACTTACATCTGAGGATTGCAAATCTATTTATGAACACTATAATTTTGCCTGTTTAAAGGAGGTAATGCCGTAATGTTGTCTCTAATACAAAAAGAAATTGTTGAACAACCAGGTAATCTGATTGTAAGAGCGAGTGCAGGTACTGGAAAGACGCATACCATGGTGGCTAAAATTGTGTATGATATTGAACAGCAGCATACGCACAAAGTGGTTGCTGCAATTACATTTACAATTAAGGCTGCCAATGAGATTAAAGAACGTCTGCCAATAGATACAGCTAGTCATTTTATTGGAACGAATAATAGTTTTGCTATTGAGGAAATTATTAAACCTTTCATGAAGGATGTATTTGGCATGGAATATAAGTTGGATGTGAGTACGGATTATTCTGTAAAAGTCAATACATTTAAGGAAGGATTAGCCAAAATAAAAGATGAACAGATTTTATGCTCATATGTAAATAGTAAGGAAAATTTTATATTTCAGCTTGCTTTATATATTTTGAAAAAATCTAAAGCATGTCAATTGTATTTGCAAGCAAAATATTTTAAGTTTTATGTAGATGAATATCAGGACTGTGACAAAGATATGCATGCTCTTTTTATATATATTTGTGAAGTACTACAAATAGACACTTTTGTTGTGGGGGATGAAAAGCAATCTATTTATATGTGGCGTGGGGCATATCCAAAAGCGTTTATGAGTATTTGGGATAGATCAGATTTTTCAAAAAAATTTATGAGAGATAATTTTCGGTCCTGTCAGCAAATACAAAACTATTCAAACTTGTTATGTAGTGAAACACGAGATTTGTACAAGCCAGTAAATGATTTATCCGCTGTAATAATGGTATGTGCTACGACAGATAATTGGGCATCTTCAATTGTGCCATATTTGGACGTTGAGAAGAAATGTGCGTTATTAAGATATAGAAATGCGGATGCCGAGGCGGGAGCAAATGAGCTGACAGGTAGGAAAATCGAATTTACACACGTTCCGCAAACGCCTATTGCTGATATAACCACAAAAACAGCTTGGTTGTATAGTGCTGTTGCAAAATTTTTTATTTTACCGAAGTACTCAGCATTTGATGTTAGAAATGAAATACCGAACGAAGTGGTTGGAAATAAGAGAGTCTTGAATTACATAAAAAAAGCACTCTGTATTTTGGATGAATGTATAAAACAAGAAGATGCTGTAGAGTTTGAAAAGCAGTTTGTATTAATGGCTAATTACTTAGGTTATGAGACCAAGGTTGATCATTGTGAACGATTATATAGAACAATTTGTGATAAGCGTTATCATTCCGCTTTTAAGGTAGATGATTTGAAACATATTGCTATAACATTTCATTCTTCAAAGGGCTTGGAATTTGAACAAGTAATTATGTTTGTGTCGGATTACAAACTGTCAAGTGAGCAGGATATATATAATCATTATGTTGCAGCTACACGAGCAAAATCTAGATTGATTATGGTATATATCGATCATGATTGGAATGCAGAGCAATTTGCAAAAAATATAAATATAATTTTAGCGGAATCAAATTTAAAAATGAGTAATGTTGCAACTGTTGTAGATTGCTTGCATAAGTTTCCAAAATCGCCTTAAATTTCCTCCGTTTTGTGTGAATCATTTCGGCTAATTGAAAAAAATAAGAGCGAAAACTCCAACTATTTAGGTAGTATGTAGGTAACGAATGTTTTGTGTTGATATCGTTTACTTTTTAAGGAATTATAGAAAAAGGGGACAAGATAATGTGATTTGGATAATTGTAAACCTATCGAATTCGATAGGTTTAAGGTAGAGCTGATTTGATAAGGCAGGAAGAGCCGAAAATTGCAAGACTGAAAATATTGAAAAAAAAAGGCGTACAGGCAGCATCAAATTCTTAGAAAAAATCAATCATCAAAGTGGAAAGATTTTGTGGGCTGAATATAGCGGTGGAGATATTAAGCATAAAATAAGAGGTAGTGAGGTTTGAATGAATACAAGATGTTATATGGTTATTATCAGGGGTGAAATAAAAACGTCTGAAATAATATCATGTGAATACAATAAAGATATCCGGCAATGGGATGTGAAATTTAATAATGGTAAAACATACTCATATGAGTATTTTAATGTGAAAGAGTTAACTAAACCGAAAAAATTATCCCCCAATATGTATCGTATTAGTAGAAAAGGCCGGAGATTTTTTGATATAGGGGCGATATATGTATTTGGAAGTGGACATGAGTCTTATTGGCATATTTGTTTTAATGATGGTAGTGAAAGAGATTATCGTCAGAGTGATTTACATATTGTTAAATCTTGTCTTAGTGAAAGACAGTCAGCAAATGTATTTGAATATATAAAGCAAATTGCAGGATTGAGTGATATTAAGAATGAGGAGACTGGTGAAAACATATTGTCTGGGAGGTTTGGCAAGATTACTTTTGTAGATAGCAGTGTAGCATTAGCGAAGTATCTGAATCCGTCTTCAGTGCAAGTTGGTGAAAGGGCACAAGAGTATATTCCGATTTTTCCTTTTGGTTGCAATAATAGTCAGTATAAGGCTGTGAAAAATGCCATGGAGAATCAGATAAGTGTTATACAAGGTCCTCCCGGAACAGGCAAGACGCAGACAATATTAAATATTATTGCCAACATATTGCTACAAGGGAAAACGGTACAGATAGTATCCAACAACAATTCGGCAACAGAAAATGTATATGAAAAATTGGCATCGTCTAAGTATAATTTAGGCTTTATAGTTGCGATATTAGGAAGTGCTAAGAATAAGAAAAGATTTGTTGAAAATCAGGATGTAAATTATCCGGATTTTTCGTGTTGGAAAACAAATGAAAACCCTGATGATTTGCAGAAGGCAATAGCAGAACAATCTATTCAGTTAAAAACTGTATTTGATAAGCAAGAGAAACTGGCATGTTTAAGGCAGGAACTTTCACAGCTGGCTACAGAACAGGAATATTTTAATAAATATGTTGAAGAATCAGATGTTAATATAGACAATGTAAAATTTAAGAAAAAACTATCATCAAAGCAGTGGATGGTATTGTGGCAGGAGTGCCAGTTAATTTCAGAAGAAAAAGAGAAAATGGGATTCTGGTTCAAACTAAAAGTTTTTTTTAGGTATGGTGTAACGGATTGGAATTTCTATAAGCAGGACATTTCGAAGATAATTACAACATTTCAAGCTATGTATTATGGTGAAAAGAGGTCAGAATTGTCTGCGGAAATTTCAGATATTGAGGAGTATCTGAACAATGTTAATAAGGATTTGCTTGATGATTTATGCAATCAGTCAATGATTGTGTTAAAAGACAAGTTGGCAAGAAAATATGAAGGAAATAGTAGTCGAAAAATATTTACTGAAAATAATTTGTGGAAGGAGCCGTATAAAGTTTTGAGGGAGTACCCAGTTATATTAAGCACAACATTTTCCTCAAGAACTAGCCTAAATTCGGATGTGGTGTATGATTATCTTATCATGGATGAGGCATCACAGGTAGATATTGCAACTGGGGCATTGGCACTTTCCTGTGCAAGGAATGTTGTTATTGTAGGAGATACAAAGCAGCTTCCTAATGTTGTTACAGATGCTGTAAAAGCTCAGGCAATGGATATATTTCACCGTTTTAATGTGAATGAAGGATATCAGTATACAAAGAGTTTTCTACAATCTATTTTGGATGTTATGCCAAATGTGACACAAACATTGTTGCGTGAACATTATAGATGCCACCCTAAAATAATTGATTTCTGCAACCAGAAATTTTATCGTGGTGAATTGATTATAATGACAAAGGATAATGGGGAAGAGGATGTCTTGTCGGTGGTAAAAACGGTTGCGGGAAATCATAAACGCAACCACTATAGTCAGCGTCAGATAGATGTTATTAAAAATGAGATTATACCGAAATATGTTTCCAATCCGAAAGAAACTGGGATTATTGCACCGTATAAAAATCAGGTGGAAGCGTTGAAAAGAGAGATAACGGAAATTGATGCTGCTACAGTACATAAGTTCCAGGGCAAGGAGAAAGATAATATTATTATATCTACTGTAGATGATGAGATATCGGATTTTGTAGATGATCTGTATTTAATCAACGTTGCTGTTTCAAGAGCAAAAAAGAAATTGATGTTGGTTGTAACTGGAAATAAGCAATCGAAAGAACGCAATATAACAGATTTGATAGATTATATACAATATAATAATTTTGAAGTCGTTGAGAGTAGGATATATTCGATTTTTGATTACCTTTATAAGCAGTATACGGAGGAAAGAATTGCATATTTGCAGAAGCATAAAAAGGTATCAAAATTTGATTCGGAGAATTTAATGTATTCATTGATAGAGGAAATTCTCGCCGATAACAAATATTCAAGTTTGGATGTTGTTTGCCATTTCCCATTGAATATGTTGATTAAAAATAAGGAGCTGTTGAATGAGCAGGAGTACTATTATGCAATGAACCCTGCAACACATTTAGATTTCTTGATTTATAACAGAATCGGTAAAAAGCCTATGCTGGCGATTGAAGTTGATGGATATAAACACCATAAGGAGGGTACGATACAGGCTTCGAGAGATTTGTTAAAAAATCATATAATGGAGTTGTATGAAATTCCGTTGTTGAGGTTTAAAACAAATGGCAGCGGCGAAGGAGAAAAGATTATACAAATGTTGGATACGTTGGTAAGATAACGGAAAGAAAATAATGAAAAAATGAGACCGTATTGATATCCCATCTGCCAAGCAGACAGGTTAAATATTAATACAGTCTCATTTTTACAAATACGGCCGCATGGATTGCTGCAATTTTTCTTCGGTGTCGATAATTTCTTGTGTAAGATGTTTTACTTTATCATCCGCTGCCGGATACTGGTTTAAGTAGCGGTACAGGGATTTGATTCCCATGTTGCAGCCATCGGTAATCAAGCTGGCAATGCCGCAGTCCGGGTTTTCGCCCATGGTTTTGAAATTACTTTTCATTTTTGCCATTGCTTTTGCCATCGGAGCAGGTTCTTTGCCCTCGTCATGGTAATTGATTAGCATTTTGTGGGTGTCGTCGCCGAGACGGCAGTGAATGTCGTGGCTGTCTTTGAGGACACCGCGCAGGCCATCGTTTTGCACATGGTCCATAACATCATCAATTGAGGAAATGCCCATTTTGATGCCGGCATTGCATTCCCGTAATAATTTAACCGAGTCGTCTTCCATAAAAATACCTCCTTTGCGGTTGCTTTTCGTTAGTGTTTGCTGCAAAGGAGGAAATTATTCAAAAGAGATTAGTAAAAGAAAAACTGCCACATGTTTGCCTATAATTTTCTATATAAATATTGTAATATAATTGTATTAGACTGTATGAGAAGAGGGTATCGATTGAAAAGAAGAAAAAAAGAGTCGGTTTTACTGTTTGCAGCGCTCTTTATTACCGGGATGCTTATTTATGCCGGCTTGGCAAATTGGGAGCGGACACCGCATCTGTATGAGTATGACAAAAAAAGTCTGGCAAAAGAAATAAAAGCAGCAGATGCGAACCGTCAGGCGTCAAAGGAAGAGGATGCAGAATCCAAGACAAGAAAAGAGCCGAAAAAGCAGTGGAAGCGTCAGGAGAAAAAAGATAATTCCATAAAAAAACAAAATACATCAAAGGCAGATAAAAAGCAAACGGATGGAACGGGGGATGAGTCTGTTCCCGGGGGAAAAGACGGCGGAAGTGGTGTACCGGATTTGCCGGATCAACAGGTGACAGAAGGTGATGGAGGACAGCAGCCGGAAGAAACGGTAGATGATGCCAAGGCGACACAAACGCCGAAACCTTCCGCAGAGCCGGATGATAATCCGAAAAACACGGAGAAGCCTGAGGAGACAGACCGTATTATTTCCCTTTCCTGCGAGTGGAGTGAAAAGGACAATCTTCTTTATGGTAAAGATATTTCCATGGATGGTATGAAGGTGACTGCTAAATATGAGTCCGGGAAAACGAGCCGGCTGGCTAAAGGAGCTTATGTGGTTCGCGGGTTGAACAATAACTCTGTTGGAAAGCATAACATGACAATTTCAAGCGGTGGAGCAGAGTGCCGGATTTCTTATACAATTAACAATTATACGAAATCTCTGACCTATTCATGGCCGACAAAAGATGAGTGTTATACAGAAGAAGATTTTTCGGATGGAGCACTTACCGTTCAGGTTTTGATGGCAGATGGAACCAAACAGGAAATTACCAAATATGAAATTACCGGATATAATGAAAAATTATTTGACAAGCAGCAGACTTTCACAATTACATATAAAGATAAAGTAATTGACAAAACATTTACTGCTACCGGAACTTGTACATTTCATATGAGAAGTATGAGGATTCGCTGCTATTATTATCGTGATGAGTCGCTTACTGATTTGGCAGGAAGTTATTCGTATGCGGGAAATTATGATTATTACTCAGATGAGAGAGTAAGTTTAAATGCTTTTCGAAAAGATGATTTGCAGGATAAAGATACGATGTATAATAGTAAAAAATATGTTCTCAAATCAGTGGAGATGGAAGAGGCAGATGCAAGCGGTGTTTATGCAAAAAAAGCCACACCGTATCTTGTAAAAGAGCGATTCTTTTATGGAATTCGAATGACCAAAATATATGTGTTGTCTAATTAGCACACGTATTTTTGATAGAAAGAAAGAGAGGATGGATTTGTAAAAATGAAGAGAAAAAGAAATCAGTTATTTGTTACTGCATTGACGGCAGCAATGGCGGTTAGTCTGCTTTCACCGGCGGAGCCGGCTGCAGCAGCAAAAAAAGTGAAGTTTAATGTAAAAAAATTGTCACTTACCGTAGGAAAAAAGAAGACACTAAAGATTAAAAATGCAAAGAAAAAAGCGAAATGGTCGATTAAATCGGGCAAGGATAAAATTAAATTGCAAAAGAAAAAGAAAGCAAGTGTTGTTGTCGCCGCAAAAAAAGCAGGATCAGCAAAAGTACAGGCAAAGGTTGGTAAAAAGAAGTATGTATGCAAGGTTGTTGTAAAAGCAAAAACAGTTAAAAATGGTACATCAGCAGGCACTAAAACAACAAATAAGCCGGCAGATACAAAAAATGCCACGAAAAATCCTTCGAACGGACAAAATAATGCAGCTACACAGCCAACAAACAATCCTTCGAAAGACAACCCATCAAAGGATAATCCTGCGAATCCGACAGCTACACCGGCGGCTGATCCGGATGTGCCAAAGAAAAATGAACAGGATGTGAAAAAATTACAGGCATTGATTCAGACTTTGAATCAAAAGGGCGCCGATATTTCGGCTAATTTAGATGACGAATCCGTTTATCATTGGAATAAAGAAGGACGTCTGACGGAAATCTACTGGGGCGAAAAGGAAATTATCGGTGCGGAAATGGCGGACTTTAATGAGTTTACAGCACTCGAAATTCTGGATATCAATAACAATAATATTTCCGGGACCTTTTATGTCGGAGATTTGGCAAATTTGAAGGAATTAAAATGTTACGGAAATAAGATTGATAAGTTAGTTTTGGACACAAATAAAAATTTACAGGAGCTTGACTGCCATAATAATCAGATTTCGAATACGATACGCTTAAACGACAGCAAGAATCTGGAACGCCTTTATTGTTCAAATAACAAAATAACAGAACTTGATGTGTCCGGCTGTGATAAACTGCAGGATGTGGACTGCAGTAACAATCTTATGAGCAGCTTGAATGTTTCTGATTTGCCTTCATTAGAGAGTTTGAATTGCAGCCGCAATATGTTAAAAGATGACAACTTAATTTTGACAGGAAGTATCGGACTTATTAATTTGGATTGCTCATTAAACGGTACGAATTATGATTTTATTAATTTGAACTTAGCAGGTTTTACAAAACTGGAATCCTTAAACTGTTCTGAGCAGCCGGAAGAGGGTGGTACTTCGGCAGATGATACGATGGAATTTGACATCTCGGCATGTACCGGTCTGAAAACCTTGAATTGCTCATATTGTCCGATTGAAACATTGGATGTTTCAAATTTGTCAAACCTCGAGGCAATTGATGCTTCCGGATGTAATTTATCCGAAATCACATTGGATGGAGCGGTAAAACTTTCATCATTGAATATTAACTGCAACGAAATTACGGATTTGCATATTCCTGAGACAAATGCAATCAAAACACTTGATTGCAGTGAAAGTTTAGGAATTGAAACAATTAATTTTGCAGTATTAACAAAGTTAGAGTCATTGGATGTATCGGATTCTTATGTGCCGGAGCTTGATTTTTCAATCTGTCCGGATTTGCAGGTGTTAAATGCAATGAATACAGGTTTTGGTGATCCTGATGCTACAACAGATAATGAAGATTTACCAAATATTGATATTGATTTGAAGTCAAATGCTAAATTGAAAGACATTGATATGTCAATGGTTAATGTAAATGTACTTACTTTGCCGGAAAATGACATCGTTGCAAATCTTTCCGTTTCAGACAGTGCGGTTACGCAGATTGTGAATCTTGAGAAACAGTTAGGGCTGGAAACATTAAATATTGCCGGCACAGGAATTTCTGCGTTGGATTTATCAGCGAATACAAACTTGAAACAGGTTAGTTGTACAGAGAGCCAGAAGACCGGAATTACCGGAGTGGATGAGAGTATAATTTATATTGTTCCCGATGATTCCGACGATGGCGAAGACGGCAATGAAGATGGAGACGATGGAGAAGATGGCAATGAAGATGGAGACGTTGAATTAGAATAAGGGGTAAATATGGACGCAAAGGAAATTCAAGAAAAAATTGATATTCTTCAAAAGGAAGTTTCGACTGTTATCAAGGGAAAAGATGAGGTCATTCGAAAGGTGATAATGGCGATTTTAGCTTCCGGTCATGTGTTGTTGGAAGATGTTCCGGGGCTTGGAAAAACAACGCTTGCGAAAGCATTTTCCAAAGCACTTGGATTTGCAAACAAACGAATTCAGTTTACACCGGATACGATGCCGAGTGATATTGTAGGAATGTCAATTTATAATGAGCAGACAAATGCTTTTGAATATGTTGAAGGAGCAGCGGTGAATTGCAATCTTCTATTGGGAGATGAGATTAACCGTACTTCGTCAAAAACACAGTCTGCATTGTTAGAGGCAATGGCAGAGGGGTGTGTCACAGTGGATGGTGTGACACACCAGCTCCTTGAGCCATTTGTTGTTATGGCAACGCAGAATCCGGTTACCAGTGGTGGAACACAGGCACTGCCTGATTCGCAGTTAGATCGATTTATGATTTGTTTGTCTATGGGATATCCAGACGCTGAGAGTCAGTTAGCTATTTTAAAAAATGTGTCTGACAGAGATTTGATTGAAAAGGTGCAGCCGGTTATGACGATCGAAGATGTAAAGCAGGCTAAATCTTATGTGAAAAATATGCAGGTAAATGATGAAATCCTTCGGTATATCATCTGCTTATGTGAGAAAACGAGAGAACATGAGCATGTGGAACTTGGCATTAGCCCGCGCGGCGTTGGAGCACTTGCAGAGATGGCAAAATCATTCGCATTATGTGAGGGAAGAACGTATGTTGTACCGGATGATGTCCTTGCGATTTTTCCGGATGTATGTGCACACCGTTTAATTTTAAATACAAAGGCACGCAGGGAAAATGTAACAGCATATGAGATTTTGGAAGAAATTGCACAGCAGACTGAAAAGCCGAAACTGCTGAGAAAATAGCAAAAAACATAAATGGCAGACAACAAGGAAAGGAAGAGATTATGAGAGCAAAAATCGGGTACATGGCAATTCTTGTCTTAATGGGCTTTCTCTATTTATGGACTAATGTGGCCGTGACATTTTATCTGTTCTTTGGACTTTTGTTGTTTGCCATTTTGTCTTTTTTGCTTAATGGGTATGCAGCGAGACATTTGACAATGCATTTGCAGGTGAAGCAAGATTTGAATCAGGTAAGCACGATATTGATTTGTGTAAAAAATACAGGAATTATTCCCTGCTTCCGGGTGTCAATGAAAGGAACGATTGCAAACTGCCTGACAGATTCTTCCTTTTGTTTTAATCAGGAGTTATCAGTAGCACCGAAGCAGGAAAAAAAGGTGGAATTTGCTGTTGAAAGCTTCTATTGTGGAAGAATTGAAGTGGAAACAGACGAATTTATTGTTCGAGATTTTTTTGGTATCTTTGGGTGCCTCGTAAAAAATCACGAAGTGTTGGTTTATTATGTGTATCCGGATGGGGCGGATGAAGGTGAATATCATTTCGAAGAAATGACACCGGCAGCGCAGAATATGGAAAATCGTTATCTGCGCAGGAAAGGTAATGATATCACAGAAATACTCGATTTAAGAGACTATCAAAAGGGTGACAGCATTAAGACGATTCATTGGAAATTATCGAAAAAAATGGGGCATAAGATTGTCCGCGAATTGGATACGCCGGCAAATCAGGAAACAATAGTTTTGTTTGCACTATCGGATAGAAATATAGATAAGCCTTGGTATCGGGATTCGTTAGTGAAAATGATTAGTCAGGTGTCAAAGAATTTATTGGAAAATGATCAATTTTTTGATAGTGTAGTTTTTGAAAAAAAAGGGTTGTCTCATATGACATTTAGTGTAGAAGAGGGCTGCACAAGAGAACGATATGAGAGAACAATTTTAGATGGAAATATAAGTTTTATGCAGTCGTTTGTGGATGATTATCTGATGCATCACAATGTATTGCATAAATATTCACATATAATTTTGATTACGGATGACGAAATAACGGACTGGTGCATGGAAAATGCCAATGTCAGACAGATTATGGTTTCGGCATCTTAATTGGGAAGAGGAAAGAAAGTGGAGAATCAAGGATTTCGACTGGTAGAAGAGAAAAAACAGAAAAAAAGTTATTTTGCCCTGATTTTATCGATATTTACCGTGGCGGGCATTCTTTTTTGTGTGCAGCAAATGTTTGTGGATACAAAATGGTGGTTTGTTTCGATGTTTGTGTCCATTATTTGTAGTGCCTTTATATTTTCCACAAAAAGTATAAAAATTGTGTTGGTTTATTTTGTGTTGGGAATTCTTTTGCTTTTTGCATTTCGCACGATATGGATTTCCGGCGCACTGGACTTTGTGAATCAGGTGATTGCCGGATTTAATGCTGTGACAGGGGAATCGGCTTCTTACTTTGTTGTACCGAATTATGCGAACAGAGAACTTGCGATGGTGATATTCTTTTGTCTTACGGGATGGTTTTTATCCGGATATTTGACAATTGCAATCAAAGGAAAACACTGGGTTCCTGTCCTTGTTTTCTGGGCAGCACTTGTTTCTTTGGCTGTATTTTTTGAAATGCCGTCTGCATGGTGTGTTGGTGCAATGGCTTTTTTGTCATTAGCGGGGATATATGCCCACTCGCATACGAAAGTAGATGAAGAAAAAAATTATTTGGCAGCATTTTGCGGAATGGTTGTTATAGTGGCTGTTTTTATCTGTTTTACATGGAACCGGCAGCTTTATCACAAAAATGAAATCATAGCAGATTTGAAGGAAAATATAACAGAGGAAGCGAATGCGATACGATATGGGGAAAAAGATTTGCCGGAGGGAAAAATTAAAGAGGGAATTGCCTCGAGCGAGGAAAAACGTCTGACTGTTTTTGCAAGCGAAAAGGGCAAGTATTATTTGAAGGGATATGTAGGAAGTGAATATCATGGAAACCGGTGGGAACCACTGGAAGGAAAAGAATACGGGGGAAAATACTAGGGAATATTTAATCGGTACCGGTCGGATGGATTTCATCCACTTGCTCAGTTGTACAGTTACTGTGAGGCGGCAGGCCGCCAGCAAAACGGATTGGAAAAAGAGGAGAAAGAAGGAACGATTATAGTTGAAAATACAGGGGCTTATGAGAGGTATCAGTATTTGCCTTACGGTGTGGATTTTTCGAGTATTCAGTGCTTGGATACCCTTTACCGGGATTTGAATTTGCAAAAAAAATTCTGGAGCAATCGTGAAGATGAAAAAAATACATACAAAATTTGCATGATAGATGAAGATTCTCTTCTGAAAACGGCGGGAGTTGACTGGCAGAAACAGACGATTACAGACGAAAAGGTGCGCGCCTATGCGGATATGGAAATGGATTATCGAAAGTTTGTAAAAAAACATTATCTTGTCCTTTCAAAAAAGGCCAAAGAAGAGGTTACACCGTATGTTCCTCAAAAGAAAGATAATTTGGTTTCGTTTATTGAAAAAATTAGAAGCTCTTTAAAAAATGCGGGAAAAGAGAAAGGTGACTGGGATGCCCTGCAGTATGCATCTCTTGGTACGCTTGCATTTCGTGCGGCGAATATCCCGGCGAGATATGTGGAGGGATATGAGGCAGTTACTTCCGATGAAAAAGATGCTAATGGAAATTACCGTGCGGACGTGACCGGGCAAAATGCGCATGCATGGGTGGAAATTTACTGTGATGGTGTGGGGTGGCTTCCCGTGGATGTGACACCGGGACATTATGATAAGATTACGGTGAAAGCAAAACAGCAGAAGAAAATAGAAAAACAGCAGACCTCAATTTCGCAGAAGGTTACGAAAAAGAAAGAAAAACCAAAACAAAATGAGGCACCGAACAAATACTTATCGTGGCAGCAAATCATTTTATGGATCGTAATTTGCATTTTTGCTGTAAGTTTTCTTTTCGCAGGAGTGCTTGCAATTCGCAGAAAGGCTATAGTCTACAAGCGTAGAAAAACACTTATGCAGGCAGATACGGCAGCGAATTACCGATTTATTATTTCATATTTGACCACGTTATTTGCCTATTTAAAACTTTCCGAAGAAGATTTGCCACGGGAGATACGAGAGGGCATGGAACGTTTCTGGTTTGATGGGAACGGTGAAATAACGGAGAAAGAGTTATCACAATTAAGAGAATATGGAAATGAAATTCAGAATACGATGTGGCAGGAATCTTCCTGCATTAAAAAATTAGTTCTTCGCTTCTGGCATTGTTTTGAATTTCCGTTCTGATAAGAAAACCGAGGGATTAAATCTTCCCTCGGTTTTTTAGAAATGTTTCCGCACACTGTGCGTAGCAGGCAGCACCAATCGGGCACACGTCCTCATTAAACAGAGCCTTTGGATGGTGCACCGGGTAATCGCCGCGCTCATCCTCAAAGCCGGCAGACAAATACATATACGTACTTGGAAGTTTGTTTGCAATCGAGGCAAAATCTTCCGAAGCGGGTGCGTTAATATCCGGATAACCATTTAGCGTTGGAATGGCAAGTGTTTTCATAGCAGAAACAAATTCTTCTGTCAAATCCGGATTGCATATAAGCGGTGGGACGGCGGAAAGCACAGTATATTCAATACTTCCGTTATATACCGCAGCGGTTCGTTCACTGACTTCGCGGATTCGTTTTACAAGGATTTCCCTTGCGGCTTCGTTATTGGTGCGCAGTGTTCCTTGTAAAATGGCTGTTTCCGGAATAATATTGGCAACTTCACCGGCACAAAACCGGCCGATTGTGAGAACACAGGAATCGGCAGGATTACTTTCTCTGGCAATTAGTTCCTGCAGGGCAAGATAAATGTGGACACCAATGTTAATCGGGTCAATGCCCTGATGTGGGCAGGCACCGTGGGAACCTTTTCCGTGGATGGTAATTTGAAAGCCATCCACCGAGTTCATCATGGTATTTTTGCTATTGTACATAAAAGTGCCAACCGGACTTCTGCCGGTCGTTACATGGAAAGCAAGCGCGGCATCCGGCTTTGGATTTTCTAAAATGCCGTGTTCGATCATGTTGTCAGCCCCTTCAAAAGTTTCCTCTGCCGGCTGGAACATAAACTTCACGCGTCCGCATAAATGAGATTCATTTTCCTTTAGCATCTTAGCCGCACTAAGGAGCATGGCAGCGTGAAAATCATGTCCGCAGGCGTGCATTTTTCCCGTTTTACATGAAAAACTTTCTCCGCTTTCTTCTGTCAGAGGAAGCGCATCCATATCGGCACGAAGCAAAAGAACCGGCTCACCTTGTCCAAGCAAAGCCGTCACGCCTTCCCCGCATCTTTCCGGGTTAAGACCATATTCCGTAAGCCGCTTCATCACAAACTCCACCGTATTTTCAAGATGCAGCCCTGTCTCTGCATGTTCATGCAGATAGCGGCGGTTCGCAATCGTTTCCTCTTTTAATTCCAACGCACGTTTATAGTAATTCATCTAATCCCTCCATTTATATTGATACTTATAATCATAAAGAATAAAACCCTAACTGGCAACCCTCTACTTGCTTTTTATTTCCCCTCGTTATATAATGCCCGATGTAGAGTAAAAATAGTACATCAAAGGAGATTATTAGCATGCAGAATGAGGCATATCAGAAATTAATGGATAATTTATGTGACATTGTGGCAGAGGAGCAGGCGAAACTTGGTTACATGAAAGAGCCAATCCGTTTGTATTATCCTTTGAGTTCGTTAAATCATTTTTTTGGAGGAGACGTTTCCGCTGATGAGATGCAGGAAAAACTTTCAAAGTTTAAATCCTTTGCTTATGATAAATTCGGTGAAGTAGAAATAACACACAAAGGAGAGCGCTTTTGTTTCTTTTTATCTGAGCGTGCAACCGAGTATGTTCATCAAAACGGTGGACAGAACCAATTTATATTTGACCTGGTAGCGCTTTTGGCAAAGCATGGCACGGTCATGGAAGAAGTAGAGGCATTGTTTGCGAAACAGAAAGATGCTTATGAAATAGAAAAAATGAATCATGGAGAATTTGACTACATGATTCATTTTGTGAATTCCAAAGATAAATATCTCTATTGTTTCAAAGACGAAGGCTGTCATATTATTTACCATCGGTTTTTACCGAAGGATTATGAGGATTTAGGATTATAAAAGTCCGGACCTTCTAAAAAGACTGGAAATACTTATGCATGGATTTTAGTGTTTCTGTGCTTTCTTCATAGAATGGCTCGAATACACTAAAGGCGTGCGTGAGTTTTTTATTTTTCCCAAACCGGAGCAGCTTGTGTGATACCCGGTTTGCTTTCAATGCCTTTTCAAATTTTACGGTATAATGCTCTAAGTTATCGCTGTGGCTGGTAACTAAAAAGCATGGTGGAAGTGCCGAAACAATTTCCGGATTTTCAATGTTTACATACGGTGCAATTGCTTTCTTTTTGTAGCCCTTTCCATACAAATAAGAAGGAAGGAAAAGACCGATTTTGTCAAAGCGGGTTGTGTAAAACATACCACTGATAAGTCCAAGGGCATTCAGGGAAAAATCAGGTGCCTTTGTGTGGGCAGCTTTGGCAAATTTCTTGTTCTTTGTCATTGCAGCTACATTTGTTAAAAGATAAGCACCGCCGCTGTCGGCAACCCCATAGATTTTATCCGGATTTCCCCCATAGGAGGATAAATTGTCACGGATAAATGTCATGGCGGTTGAGACATCTGAAAACTGGTCGTAAACGCTGCAGTCCGGGACAAGACGATATTCAACGCTGAATACAACATAGCCTAAAAGACATAATCTGGCACAAAAATAGCGGTTGAATTCTTTATTGCCGATTAACAGACCGCCGCCGTGGATGTTGATGATGACAGGAAGTGTTTCATTTTCTTTTCCCTGTGGGCGGTACACATCCATGAGATGTTCTTTCTGACCGTCAGCGATATAGGGAATATCACGGCTCTCGACTACGCCATCCGGGAAAGAAAATTTTTTGTCGCGAACAGCTGCCGATTTTTCAAAGTATTCCCGCTGTTTATAAAAATTTTTCTTCTTAAAATTACTCATCTGACTTCTCCTTTGGTATATTCGGAATCGTTACTTCTCTGTGGTCTACGGAAGTTGAAAATACAATCAATGTTTTGGTGCGTCCATATTTTTGCAATTCACCAATAAAAGTATCCAAATCGGTTGTGCTGTGAAAAAGAACTTCTAAAAGCATCGAATAATCGCCGGTCACGCAATTGCACTCGATCACATTAAGACAGGAACGGATATAAGGATAAAATTCTGCTTTCTGATTTGGCTCAACCTCAAGGTTTATAAAAGCCCGGATGTGAAAGCCGAGAAGTTCGGAATTTAATGTGGCGTGATAACCGGTAATATAACCTTCTTTTTCAAGCCGCTCCACTCTTGCCGAGGCAGCAGGAGAAGAGAGGAAAACTTCATTTGCCAAATCCTTTACACTCATTCGCCCGTTTTTACTGAGTAAATTCAAAATTTCACAGTCCACATGGTCAAGTTTGTTCTTTTTCATTGTACTACTCCAATCTGAATTGTTATGAACTCAGCATACTCCTTTTACAAGAGCGAGTCAAGAACACACTTAATTTTATTTTGTGAAAATACCAAATGGTTTGTTTGGTTAAGTGCGAATAGTTAATTTCATTAAATAAATTTGAAAAAACAGAAAACCTTGACTTTTGAAAAAATGAGGAATAAGGTATTAGACGTAAAGCCGATGCGCATCCGGCAGGGAGCAGGAAATGGGAAGTTGCGAAAGCAGAAAGAGAGGCTATTATGGCACATAGTTATGACCCATATGAAAATGTAAGAAATGTGATGAGTGATGCAGCAAAAATGGCAGGGATTGATAGTCCTTATATGGAAATTATCAAATGTCCTCAGCGTGAGACAAAAGTTTATCTGCCGGTTGAAATGGATGATGGTTCGGTTCATGTGTTTGAAGGATATCGTGTTCAGCACTCGAATATCCGCGGACCATTCAAAGGTGGTATTCGATATCATCAGGATATTACATTAAATGAAGTTCGCGCACTGGCTACGTGGATGTCATTAAAATGTGCAATTGCGAATATTCCATACGGTGGCGCAAAGGGCGGTATTAAAGTTGACCCGCATAAATTATCCAAGCGGGAACTGCGGGCGCTTACAAGACGTTATACCTTTGCGATTGCACCAATTATCGGTGCGGATTCGGATATTCCGGCACCGGATGTAAATACAAATGCTCAGACAATGGCTTGGGTTTTGGATACTTACAGTCAGCTGCAGGGAAAGCCGTGTCCGGGCGTTGTCACCGGAAAGCCAATTGAACTTGGCGGTTCACGTGGAAGAAATTCGGCAACCGGACGTGGTGTTGTGATAAGTACCAAATTGCTTCTTGCCAAAGAGGGAAAGAAATTGGATGACATAAAAGTAGTGATTCAGGGTATGGGAAATGTAGGAAGCAATGCCGCAAAAATTTTCCGGCACAGGGGAAGCAAAGTTGTGGCAATCAGTGATGTGTCCGGCGGTTTATACAAAGAGGATGGTTTGGATGTTGATACGATTGCTGAGTATCTGGAAACGTCTGGGGCTCTTTTGAAAGATTACGACGCAGAAGGAATTACTCATATTTCCAATTCGGAAGTATTAACAACACCGTGTGACGTGTTAGTTCCGGCAGCTTTGGAAAATCAGATTACCGAAGAAAATGCGGATAAATTGCAGTGTTCTTATATTGTAGAGGCAGCCAATGGTCCAACGTCCAAAGAGGCAGATGCAATTTTGGAAAAGCGCGGCATACCGGTAATTCCTGATATTTTTGCAAATGGCGGCGGTGTTATTGTTTCCTATTTTGAGTGGGTACAGAATATTCAGGAACTTACCTGGGAGCGTGACCGCGTCAATGAAATGTTGGAAAATCTGATGTCTAAATCGTTTGCAGAGATTACGGAAGCAAAAGAGAAGTATGACTGCACCTATCGAATGGCGGCTTATGTGGTAGCTCTGAAGAAATTAATTTACGCGGAAGAAATTAAGGGGATTTTCCCGTGATAAAACCCCCAAAATTTGTTAGAGACTAAATAACATATCTTGTTATAGTCTCTAACAAATTGTTTTTTTCATGATACATTCCTCCAATCAATAATATCATTTTATCATGTTTTCATATATATAACGAGTGAAAAGGATAGAATGTTGCAAATTTTTACAAAGGACGGTTGCCGCACAGGTAGTCAGCGTAATTCTTTCCTATATGCTGATAAGGAAAAGAAACTTCCGTTTATTCTTAAGAAGAAAGATATTCGAATCAACCGGAATATGACGGCAAAAGAATTAAAGATTGGAACACCGGTGGCTTTGCAGAAAAAGTTGACAACCTTCCACTTTAATGATATTCTGTTATCAATTAATTCCCATGAGGGAGTAGCGAGCGTGTCCGACACGTAGCAAGTCAACATACTGACCGAATGGTCTGGCTTGTTTTAAATTGCGAGACTCATGTATAGCGGATTCCTATACGTGAAGTCTATCTATTTTAGAAATTCAACCGGGTATAGTGATGTCTGCTGTACCCGTTTTTTTATGCAAAAGATGGGGAATTACGGAATGGAAAACAGATGGAGGATTGTGAAATGGAATGGAGTTTATTTTTTGTATTCAACAGTATATTGCTTGGTGTAGGACTGGCGATGGATGCGTTTTCGGTTTCTTTAGCAAATGGATTGAATGAGTCTTGGATGCACAAGAAAAAAATGTGTGCCATTGCAGGAACCTTTGGTTTTTTTCAGGCATTAATGCCAATGACCGGCTGGGTATGTGTTCATACCATTATTGAATATTTTAAAATGTTTGAGAAATTCATTCCATGGATTGCACTGATACTGCTTCTTTTTATCGGAGGGAAAATGGTGAAGGAAGGTATTCAGGATGGAGCCGAAGAAGCGGAAAAAGCGAAAGTTGGTGCACTCGCTCTCTTGGTACAGGGAATTGCAACCTCAATTGATGCATTGTCTGTTGGGTTTACGATTGCGGAGTACGATTTTATTATGGCACTGGCGTGCTCTCTGATTATTGCGGCGGTGACCTTTGTAATCAGCTTTACCGGCTTAATTCTTGGTAAAAAATGCGGAACGAAATTTTCCAATAAAGCAACAATTCTTGGTGGTGCGATTCTGATTGCAATCGGTATTGAAATTTTTGTTTCGGGTGTTTTTTAGATTGTATCAGATACCTGTAAGCAAATTTTTTATCACTTCTCCGGCATCCTTTGAAATGCCTATGGACTTGTTCTGGATTTCCAATGGAATTTCTGTCTGTCCAAGATTGATACAAGCATAAAAAGCATCCGGCCAGGCAGCAGTCATCTGCCGGAATGGATATTTAATGATGCCGGGTGTGTTATATCCGGTACCAAGTTCCAAAAATAGGACGTTTAAGTTTTTATGCCGGCGTAAAAAGTCATCATAGCGGCTGGCGGCTGCGTGCCATCCCTTGTCTTCTACGAAAGTAGAATCAGCTCTTAGATTCATTGACAGAGGAGCACCGCAGTGTGGACAGAGGGGGATTAGATAGTCCGGAATCCGCATGTTTTCCTGTTCTTTCATCATTTGATGGATTTGAACTTCATTATCAAAAGTTTCGCTGCAGCATGGTTTGGAACACTGAAAGAATCCATAATCACCTTGAGTGTAAAAAAGTCTTTTTTTATCAAATCCAGCCTTTTGAAAACAGTGGTCTACATTAGTAGTAAGAACAAAATAATCCTTATCTTTTACCAGTTTCAGCAGATTTTCATAAACCGGTCTGGGTGCATCTTGATAGCGGTTGATATAAATATAGCGGCTCCAATATGCCCAGTGTTCATTCAAGGTTTCAAACGGATAAAAGCCGCCGGAGTACATATCGGAAAAGCCATATTTAGCAATAAAGTCTGAAAAATATCTGTTAAACCGTTCTCCGGAATAGGTGAATCCGGCAGAGGTCGAAAGACCTGCACCTGCCCCGATGATGACGGCATCTGCCTTTTCCATTTTTTCTTTTAACCGGTTAATTTGAGCCAAGCAGGCGTTCGTAGATTTGTTTGTCATTTTCTTTGAAAACATTAAATACCACCTTCTTTACTGTTGTGTCATTTTGCTTTAAAAAGTCTGTTGTAGATGCGATTGCAATTTCGGCAGCCTTTTCATTTGGAAAATGAAAAACGCCCGTGGAAATGCAGCAGAAAGCAACACTTTCTAAATGGTAATTTGTGGCGAGCTGTAAGCACGACGTGTAACAGCCTGCTAATAGGTCGCGGTCCTTTTTAGTCAGATGTCCATTTATAATCGGCCCGACAGTGTGGAGAACATAGCGGCAGGGCAGATTATAAGCAGGTGTTATCTTTGCTTGGCCGGTTGGTTCTTCAAAACCTTGTTTTTGCATTTTTTGAAAGCAGTCATAGCGCAGCTGCACACCGGCGTAAGTGTGAATACAGTTATCGATGCAGGCGTGCCCCGGAATATAGCATCCGGTCATCTGGGAGTTGGCAGCATTTACAATCGCATCACAACGAAGTGTTGTAATATCTCCCTGCCACACATACAAATTGTCTTTGACCGGTGTTAAATCGTGAAGGTCAGTTACTCCCTTTTCCTCAATTACTTCCTGTAGATATTCATTTTGCACTTGTATAAAATTCTCATCGATTGGCTTTGGTGCCCGGACATTCATCAGAGCGCGAAAAAGCATACGCTGTTCCGCTAGATTTTTTGGAATGGGGGTATTTTGGTATTCCGGACTTTCTTTTAGTAATGTCTGGATGAGAAAAATAAGCCGTTCTTTTTTTGTCATTGTCATATATGTTCTCCTTTCTGGCGGCAAAATGGATTACTTTTTAAAATGTATACGGTGGATTCTCGGAGAAATCAGCAATTACACCATGCGGCTCATCCAGGTAAAATACCTCAAAAATTGGATTGTCCGCAGTCTCATACTGTCCTTTGACAATCGGATTAGCTATACACATTTCTTTTGCAGCCATGTTGTTTTCAAATACGGCTCTTCCGTGCAGGCGAATCCATGCATAAGATGGACTGGAAACAGAAATTTCAATTTCCGGATTGCTCTGCATATCCAGATAGACATCTTTTGTGTTATTTGTGCAGAACCACAGTTTTCCGTCCATTTCTCCGGCAAACATAAACGGGCGGCACTTTGCCTTTCCATCACGGCCTACGGTAGCGAGATACTGTACCGGATTCTCTTTTAAAAATTCAATTACTTTGTTCATAATAAAACCTCCTAAAAATTTTTTTGGAAAAAATATTGTGTTTTCCTGTTGATGATATTATAATATCGCCACAGAGACCTTTCGTAAAGTAAGCACTATTTTGTGCTGTAGTTACCAAAAGGAAACAATTGCGAAAAAAGGAGGGTTTTGCTATGGAAAATATATCAACAGCAGAAAAACTTCCTGCCTGTCCGGTGGAAACGACACTTACTTTAATTAGTGATAAATGGAAAGTCTTGATTTTAAGAGACTTACTTCCTGGGACAAAACGGTTTGGGGAGTTAAAGAAATCAATCGGACATGTCTCACAGAAAGTGTTGACAGCGCAGCTTCGACAGATGGAGCAGAGCGGACTTGTGAATCGAAAAGTATATGCCGAGGTGCCGCCAAAGGTTGAATATTCACTGACGGACGTGGGATACAGTTTGAAACCGATTTTAGACGCTATGTGGACATGGGGCGAAGAATATCAGAAGAAAATGGAGAAATAATCCCCGGCGGCTTTGAAAACCGCAGCGGGGATTATGAAGACATACACATCATGTATTGTGTGTTGTAATTAATCTAAAATCTGTCCATCCGTAGAAATTGTGACAACCTGCCATGGGATAAATTTTCCACTGTTTTGCAGTGCTGTCTTTGCCGCATGCTCAAGTCCGCCACAGCACGGGACTTCCATGCGGACAACAGTTACACTCTGGATGTCATTGTTCTGGATGATTTCGGTTAGTTTTTCTGAATAATCGATGTCATCCAGTTTTGGACAGCCGACAACGGTGATTTTTCCTTTGATAAAATCATGATGGAAATTAGCATACGCATAGGCGGTGCAGTCCGCAGCAATCAAAAGTTTGGCACCATCAAAGTAAGGAGCCTTTGTTGGTACGAGTTTAATCTGAACCGGCCATTGTCTTAATTCGGACGTAAGAGAATTGTCTGCGGATACAGCAGGTGCTGAATTGCGGCGGTCAAACTGGCGCATTCTCTGTCCGGGACATCCACTGAATGCTGGAGATTTTTTCTCTTTTGCTTTCTTTTTCATATTTTCTTTCACAGCTTCTTCGTCGTAAGCAGCAGCTTCCCGTTCCACAAAAGTAATGGCACCGGTCGGGCAGGTTGGCAGACAGTCGCCAAGTCCGTCGCAGTAGTCGTCGCGCAGCAATTTTGCTTTTCCGTTTACCATACCGATGGCACCTTCGTGGCAGGCATTGGCACAGGCACCGCATCCGTTACATTTATCTTCATCAATCTGAATAATTTTTCGTATCATAGTTTATCCTTCCTTTCGGGTAATTGTTGTTTCTGGTTGTATTATAGAAAAGGCTGTGCTAAAATTATGTTGTTATAACAACGAAAAATATATTTTTGAAATTGAGGAGCGAAAATGCAAAAACCACAAATACCGATTTTTATGGAAATAACGGACGCAGAATGGGATGAGATGGTACGTCTTTTGTGTCTGCGCGAAAAGAAATTCAAAAAAAATACGATTATTTTTCATCAGGGTGACATTACAGAGGAGATGGGAATTGTCATAAAAGGAAACGTAAATATAGAAAGTGTGGATGCTTCCGGTAATGTAAGTCTGCTAGGAAATGCGGAAGCCGGGGATGTATTTGCGGAGACGTATGCGCTCTGTGGCGAAGCAATGGCGGTAGATGCGGTAGCGACGAGCGAGACGGTAATTCTGTTTCTACCTATGAAACAGCTTATGCATGAAAAAAATGCAGGATATTCGTGGTACGGTAAAATGCAGGCTAACATAATTCGTATGCTCAGCAAGAAAAATCTAGTGTTGTCAAATCGTATTTTCTGTACAACTCCGAAAAAAATCAGGGATCGTGTGTACACCTATCTTTCAATGCAGAGGGTGAGAAGCGGCTGCCCGAAATTCAAGATTCCGTTTAATAGGCAGCAGATGGCGGATTACCTGAATTTAGACAGGAGTGCGCTGTCAAAAGAACTGGGACTTATGCGGGAAGAAGGAATCCTTTCTTTCTATAAAAATGAATTTGAACTTTTGGAGGCGGAGGAATACGATGTTAAAAGATAAAGATATCAGGGAACCGCTATTTGACTTTTTGGAGGAACAGTACGGGAAAACTCGGATTATAGAGGAAAAAACGATGGGAAAATCCAGAGCGGATGTTGTGATGGTTTTGGAAGAAGAACTGGTAGGAATTGAAATCAAAAGTGATGCAGACACCTATGCAAGACTTTCACGCCAGGTCAAAGATTATGACCGTTTTTTTGATCGGAATTATGTTGTTGCCGGTTCGAAACATGCTCATCACGTGGGGGAACATGTACCGGAGTGGTGGGGCATTATTACGGTAGAAGAAGTTGATGGAGTGTGCGATTTTTATGTACTCCGTAAAGCCGAAAAAAATCCCAAGCAGAAGATGCTTCACAAAATAAAATTGTTGTGGCGTCCGGAACTGGCACATATTCAGGAAGTGAATCATTTGCCGGCATACAAGCAGAAAAGCAAAGATTTTGTCCGCAAAAAAATCATGGAAAAAGTACCGGAAGACCTGCTGCATAAACAAATTAGTGATGAATTGTTTGAGCGGGATTACACGACGATTCAACAGCAGATTGATGAATTTAAAAAGAGGTGACAAACGATGAAAATGACGACACTTTGTTATATTGAAAAGGATGGGAAATATCTGATGCTTCATCGGACAAAAAAGGAAAAGGATATTAATAAGGACAAATGGATTGGTGTTGGAGGGCATGCCGAGGAAGGCGAAGGACCGGAGGAATGTCTGTTAAGAGAAGTAAAGGAGGAGACAGGGCTTTTTCTTACTTCTTACCGGTTTCGCGGAATTGTTACTTTTGTCAGTGACCAGTGTGAGCCGGAACTGATGTGCCTTTTTAGTGCAGACAAATTTGAGGGAGAAGTAATAGAATGTGACGAGGGGGATTTGTTCTGGGTTGAAAAAGAAAAAGTACCCTCACTTCCAACCTGGGAGGGGGATGCCATTTTCCTAAAATTGTTTCTGGAAGATGAGCCGCGGTTTTTTAGTCTTCGTCTTGTTTATGAAGGAGAAAAATTAGTGGAAAAGAATTTAAGATTGTATGAATCATAACAAAAAGTGGCTGCTTGATACAGCCACTTTTTACAAGCGTATGTCAATGTTTGCACCAACATTTGGATTCACTGACATTTCCATCATTTTTGCGAGTGCGTCTCCCTGCATTTCCTGCGAGTCTAAAGTTTTTGAAAGCATCGAGACACCGACTGACTGCATGAGATTGTTTGCAGCATTTGCCATGGAATAACTGGCAATATCCATGCCTAAATCCATATCCATAACGATACCTCCTATCGAATAATTCTAATTAAATAATAGCAGAGATAGGAGAAAATAACAAGAAAAATTTATGAAAAAAGGATATTTTTGCAAGTTCACTCGTTTATATAGTGAAGACCAAGAGAAAGGAGGTTTTATGGTGAGGGATTGGACAAAAGATTATTTTCATGAAAAATATGAGTGCTACTGTGATATGGTATATCGAATCTGTATGCTTTATTTGAAAAATGAAAGCGATGCCAGAGATGGGTTACAAGATATTTTTCTGAAAATGTGGGAAAAACAACCGGTCTTTGAAAATGCTTCCCATGAAAAGGCATGGCTTATAAGTACGACCAAACATTATTGTCTGGATGTATTAAAAAGCAGTTGGCATAAAAAACGAGTGGCACTGGATATTAACCGGGAAATCATGTCGGATGAGAGAGAACAGGAGTATCCGGTGTTAGATGAGATTTTGAAACTGCCACAAAAATACCGGGAGGTTCTTTATTTATATTATTATGAAGAATATTCAGTAAAGGAAATCGGGATTATGCTCAAAAGGAAAGAGAGTACCATCCAGTCCCGGCTGGCGGCAGGAAGAAACAAATTAAAAACAAGATTGGCAGACAGAAAGGGTGTATGGTAATGAATAAACAGATAGGAAAAAATATGTTTGACGGTATGGAATTGCCGGAGCAGACGAAACAGGAAGTGTGGGGAAATTTAGAAAGTATAATTTCAAATACTACAGTAGAAAAAAGGGTACACAAAAACCGTGTTTGGGTCAGACGGCTTGGAAAAACAGCGGCTGCATTCCTTATAATGGGAGTTCTTTTCGGAACTATTAATGGCGTAAGTCATGGCGGACTTGTTGAGGCAATTTCCGGTTTGTGGCAGACAGACGAGAGCAGTCAGAAAATTGTAACAGAAATGACCGATTATCATGTGAGGCTGGATTCCGTATATGCGCCAGAAATACTTGAATGTACGGAGAAAAGACTTATTTTTGCCGGAAGTTTTGGTCTTGTTATTTATGACCGGCAAAGTGAGCGTGTGTCGGCTACGATTGATTTGCAGAAAATTGAAAGTAATCACTTCAATGCCGATACATTGCAGACTAGGTTTCTGATTCAGGGAGACGAACTGGTGATTTATAATCTGCAAAATAAAAAAGTATATGGAAAGAGCTATCACTATAATCTTTCAACGAATGGTAAAAAAGAAACGTTGTCTCTTTTGCCGGACACTACGCAAAAAGCGGATGCTTTTTTAGAGAAAGAATGGCAGAAACAGAATAAGGATAAGTATGCCGATACATTAAATTTTTATGCGGAGGGAACCTCTTTGTATAAAGATAAAGAGGGACTTCTGAGCGAAAAAGCATTAATTTCAAAAGAAGGTAATACGATTTCATCTGCTGTGTGGTTAGTGCTTGAAAAAGACAAGACTAAGGGTGATTACCAGATGTATTTGTATCAGAAAAAAGGAAAACAAGGTGTGGCAAAAAAAGAAAAACTACGCATCCAAGCATCTACGGAGAAAGAGAAGACGACGGTCCTTAAAAGGTATGAAGAACTTGGCGGTTCGGAGATAAAAAAGGCAATTGTTGAAACCTTTTATGACAATCCATCTTTGTATGAGGGATATGTTTATCAGGGCAGTCAAAATTATCAAAAAGTAGAATTTGGAAACTGTGATGTGGTAATTCCAATTGTCAAAATCACAGGAACAAATAGACAAAAAGATACGGTAAAAGTAATTGGACAATTCTACTGGTATGGCTTCAGCTTGTCCGGAAAAACTTTATATGAGGCGCAGTCCGATGGTGGGGTGGCAGTCATGTTTTTGAAAAAAGACGGTGGCAGATATCAGGTGAAAAAGGTAGTACATCCAAGAGATGGTGGATTATTACAGAAAGACTTGGTGAAATTATATGGAAGTGATGGAAAAGCTGTTTCAGATGTTCTCGAAGATTCGCTTGCGGATGAAGTAGTTAAAACATTGAGAACTTATGTAAAACAGAATCAGCTGGATATTAAGTATTACAAGGCATTTGGGTGGGACCCGGAGAAAATTGATGAATAGGATGAAATCAACGAAAGTCTACGCTTCGTAGGTAGTGTTATTTTTATTGATTTTGTATAATGAGTGCATGGAGGTAAGAAAGAATATGACACAGTGCCAGCTGGCAGACAAACTTTTAGTGAGTGACAAAACCATTTCTAAGTGGGAAACAGGGAAAGGGTATCCGGATATTACACTTTTGGAGCCGATTGCAGAGGCATTTTCCGTATCAATTACGGAATTGATTTCAGGCGACGAAATCAAAAATACCAATGTATCTGCCAATATGACGCGTTCCCTATTTTATGTGTGCACGGTGTGTGGCAATGTAATTCACAGCATGGGTGAGGCAGCAATTCATTGTCATGGAGTATTGCTAAAGCCTGCACAGGCAGAACAGACAGATGAAAATCATAAGATTTTTGTTGAGCGGGTGGAGGATGGATTGTTTGCCCTCGATTTGGTGAAAGGAATTGATGACAGGGAAAAATCGTATGATGACACAGAAAAACGGAGGGCGTTGGAGCAGGCTGCAAAAATGTTGTTTGGGTGAAAATTGACAAATATGGCTGCGAATCATATAATTCTATATGTTATTTAGGAAAAAGTAGAGAGGAATATTATGTTAGAGCCAAAAGAAGTTAATTTATCGCCCATGCCAAAGACATGGATTTTAGATTTGGACGGCACAATCGTTGTCCATGACGGGCCGTATATCTTAGGACACGATAAGTTTTTGCCGGGAGCAAAAGAATTTTTAGATGGCATTTCGGAAGATGATATGATTATATTTCTGACTGCCAGAGGTGAGTGGGAAAAAGAGCATACCCTGCGGTTTTTAAAAGAAAATCATGTGCGCTATGACCATATTATTTTTGGCGCAGGACAGGGAGAGCGTGTGCTAATCAATGATAATAAACCGGACGGACTTGTCACAGCGGTCGCAGTCAACACAACAAGAGATAAATTCTGCCAGACCAAATTTCAGACGGATTATAATTTGGGAACGAGGTATGATTGATTTTTTTAGTTTCCGTAATTCAGGAAAAAATTTTGTGTCTCGTGGACGGCTTTCGCCTTGATAAATACGCGGAAGTATTGATATGCAGATTTGTATATCGGATACTTCCGCGTATTGATATCCACTCGCCGCAAAGTTTTCGCCTGAATTACTGGAATGCTAAAAAGGTTAGCACTGATTATTAGTACGAAGCAGGTGGTTAATAAGGATATCTTATATAGCGTATTTTGCATGGTGCTATAGTTACTGTAAACTTACAAGTTTATATATTTTAGTAAAAAATAAAACAAATTAGTAAATTAGTATTGACAAATACTAATTTACTAATTATACTATAGCCATAGAGAGGAGGTGATAGTGATGAACAGAGAAGTATCACACATGGTAGATCAAGATGTATATGATAAATTCTGTATGGCTTTGAAGTTATCAAATGAAGAGGAAAATGCTGTTATTGAAAAAGGTATGAGAAGTTATATTGCACGTATCTTTGACAGAGTGTCTCATGAGTATAATACAAGTGGGGTGAATAAAACCTCAATGGAGACAGGAAAGGATTATTATGGTAAGGCAATTCAAAGAATTCCAGTATGGGCTTTGAAACCTAATCAGTATAATCATAAAATAATTCGAGCGTTTTTTGAAGCAGAAGACGCTGACGGAGAGGTTCATCTTAGCACAATGGAAAAATTATGCAGCGACAAAGAACGCTCGGAGTTATATGTGCCTACTTTCAGAAACAATTATGCGCAAATGAAGATAGATGGTCCTAAAAGTCATGGAAAAGTTTTTGAAGATGATGGAGACTGTGTATGGATTTGGAAGGAGGTCGAAGAGGTCCTTAGAAGTCATAAAAATAGTTTTTTAGTTTAAGGGGGCACAATTATGCAGGATTCATATGAAAGGTATAGGGAATACCAAGGAAACCGTTGTGAGTATGAAATGGAGCAATTTACAGCACCAATAGTGGGAATTCTTTTCACGGCAATTATAACAAAATTTTGGTGGGTTATTATAGGAGGTATCGTTGTTTTGATAATGATAAGATTATGGAGAAAATTCTTTGGGGGCAAAGCAAAGAAAAATGTTGTAAATGAAACAATTAAAAATGAAAAAGTTAAGGAGGAATTAAAGAAAATGAAGTCAACAGAAAAAGGATATGTAAATGATAACAATCAGAGAAATAATGGCAGAACAAATAAACCGGGTACAGATTATGGACAGTGGTTTTATGAAATGGAATGTTTGAATAGTAATTGTGGACATAAATATTATGCTAATGGAACCGATATATGGCTTCGTAAGTGTCCTAAATGTCAGGGAGGTCGACCATAAGGTTTTCACGTTACGAAAATACTTAGAAGCATACTATAGTAATTATTCTTTTTTGAAATCTTTAAGTACAGATAATACCAAGCTTTTATTTTGGAAGACTTGGTATTATCTTTTTTTAGGGGAAATTGCAGGCTAAATATTGTCAGAGGTGCTTTGATTAATGTTGACACCATATATGACACCATGTATAATGCAAGTAGGGAGGTATTTATAATGTCTAAATGGGATAAATTATTATTGAGGATACGCAATTTGTCAAAAGATCTTCGTTTTGATGAATTAAAAAAAGTAATGGAGAGTTATGGTTATATAATGAATGTACCGAAAGGTGGAAGCAGTCATTATACGTTTAGAAAACAGGGCTGTTAGCCAATTACGATACCTAAACACGAGCCTATAAAAAGAGTTTATGTTGAATTGGTGAAACAGATTGTAGAAAGTGAGGAGAGGAATAGTGAAAACGCTGAATGATTACATGAAAATGAATTATCGAATGGAAATTGTTGAGGATGCGGATGAAGGTGGCTTTGTCGTTTCATTTCCAGAACTTCCGGGATGCCTTACTTGTGGAGAAACAGTTGAGACGGCAATTAAAAATGCTGTCGATGCAAAGAAAGTATGGTTCGAAGCTGCGATTGAAGAAGAAATCGAAATTCACGAGCCAGATAGTTTGGAGAAGTATTCAGGGCAGTTTAAGTTAAGAATGCCGCGGAGTTTGCATCGTTCGCTTGTGGAACATTCGAAACGTGAGGGGATTAGTATGAATCAATATTGTGTTTATTTACTCTCGAAAAATGATGCACTTTTTTCAAAATAAATACTTAGTTTGTGCCAAACAAAGATATTTAATCTTTTTAAGATTCCAGTAATTTAGCCAATCCATTTTGTATTGAGCGAGTACAAACGCGTGGGTATGAGATATGCGTTTTTTGCATATCCATACCCCTACGCAGTTTGTTAAGCGGGAGCGCTCATGAAATGCAAATTGGATTGGCTAAATTACGGAAATTAAAAACTTAAAAAACATTGCTTGCAAACACCTAAAATATATAGTACAATAAACCCCTAAAACCTATGTGAATTTTTCTAAACAGTTTTGTTTATTTTTCGTCACATCATCTGCCGATGGTGTGATTTTTTGTTGCAAAGGAAAGGACGCTTGCGAAGAAAGGAGTTCCCCATGGAACAAACATTTATGAAAGAAAAGAAAATATTACCGTTAGTATTGTCGATGTCGCTGCCAATGATGTTGTCCATGCTTGTAAATTCTCTATACAACATTGTTGACAGTTATTTTGTGGCACAGATTAGTGAGCAGGCGATGACGGCATTATCTTTAGTATATCCACTCCAATTACTGGAAACGGCAATAGCGGTTGGCTTCGGGGTAGGAATGAATGCGGCTGCTGCGTATTATCTGGGGGCGAAGGAGCAACAGAGGGCGGATGATATTGTGACATCAGGGCTTATCCTCAGCCTTTTGCATGGCGTGATTTTGATGGCTGCGACGCTTCTTTTTGCACCGGCATTTGTTTCGCTGTTTACAGAAAATGAAAAGATTCTTGCGGATGGTGTGAAATATTCAAATCTTGTATTTATTTTTGCAGTTCCAAATGTTATTGCGATAACGTTTGAGAAAATTTTTCAGGCAGAGGGACGGATGAAAGTTTCGATGCTTAGTATGCTGTGTGGGTGTGTTGCCAATATCATACTTGACCCGCTGTTGATTTTTGGTATTGGAATATTCCCGAAAATGGGGATTGAGGGAGCTGCAATTGCAACCGGTATTGGACAAGTAATACCACTTATTGTGTACTTGTTTGTTTTTATCAAGTACCCGGTATCACTGCATTTTCACTGGCATAAAAAAAACTTTCAAAAACGATTGGTGGCACAGATGTATGGAGTAGGAATTCCGGCGACATTAAACCTTGCCCTTCCTTCCTTTATGATTACGGCACTTAATGGAATTCTTGCTGTGTATTCCGCATCGTATGTGCTGGTGCTTGGCATTTATTATAAACTGCAGACATTTATTTATCTCTCGGCAAATGGTATTGTGCAGGGAATCCGACCAATTATCAGTTATAATTACGGTGCGGGAGAGAGAGGGCGTGTCAAAAGAATTTTTATTACTGCATTAATTATGATTGCTTCCATTATGTTTGTTGGTATGTTGATATGTTTGGGATTTGCAGGAAATCTGATAGGACTGTTTACAAAAAATTCGCTTACGATTTTGGATGGCGCACAGGCGGTACGCATTATCTGTATGGGCTTTGTGATATCGGCAGTTTCGGTTACGATAAGTGGTATGTTAGAGGCATTGGGGAGAGGTGTGGAATCTTTGATTCTTTCGCTGCTTCGTTATATTGTCGTAATTATACCGGCGGCATTTGTGCTTGGAAAACTATTTGGCGGTGCAGCAGTCTGGCACTGCTTTTGGATTGCGGAGACGATTGCATCGCTTACAGCGGTTTTCTTAATTTACAGGCGAAGCCCTTTTACTCAAACATGTAGGTAAAATAAGATTCCTTAAATGCGAGGAACCGGTTGCGTGAGATCGGCAGTGTGGTACCATCTGTCATAGTCACGCTATTTTTGGTAAACTGATTTACGAAATTTAAGTTAATAATGTAACTGCGGTGACAGCGAAAAAATCCTTGTTCCAAAGTAAAAATTTCTTCGCACCGGGAAAATAGTTCGCGGATTTCGATACTTGTACCATTATGAGGAAAAACGAGAACGGATTTGTTTTGAGCTTCTAAATAGTTTGTATCTTCCAGTGTGATTTTGCAAAATCCGTCCGAAGTGCGGGCAACAAAGATTTCTTTCTGATTCTTTATCAGCGCTATAAAATCATTCATAATAGACCAAAGCTGATTGGGAGAAACCGGCTTTAGCAGATATTGAAGTGACTTGACCTCATAAGAGTCAAAGCATCTCCATTTTCATAGCAGTGGACAGAAAGTGAAATCGACTGGTGAATTGCCCATTGCTGTAAAAGAGATTTTGTTACGTCGCTTACTGCCGCCTCATCATCACAAATTGCTATCTTCATATGCACCTCGAAAGAATGATTTTTAATACAAAACAATGTTCCTCAACAGAAAAATGACATTGTCCACTTAACTGTTGTACATAGTATACAATACTTTTAGTTCCAATACCATGACCTTTTTTATCCGAAATGGGAATCCCGTCAATAAATTTTGGCATTGTCTAAATAGGATTTTTATTTCCAACAGCAAAATATTTTCCTTTTGCATGATATGTAAGGAGACCCATTTTTCACCTGATGTATGTTCCAGAGCATGCAGAGCATTTTCCAGTGCATTTGATAAAATCGTACAGAGAGAGAGGTCCGGACACGGGAGGTCCTTTTGCACACAAATTTCTGGCAGGAAATTGATGTTTCGCTCAAGAAAACGTGTTTTATAAATGGAAATTACCGAGTTTAAAGTCTCATTTTTGCAGTATCTTGTAACAATTGTGTCATCATAAGCGGTGTCGATTTCCTGAATATAGGAAATGGCTTTTTCCGGATGATTCTGGTTTAGCATAGAGAGAATGAGATTTAGGTGGTGGCGCATATCGTGCCGCAAAATAGCAAGCGTCTGTTCGCTGTTACGGACCTGCTCAATTTCTTTTTGAAGCGATATTAGCTGCATTTCCATTCGGTCGCTGTACTGGCGGATTTCCGATTTCTTCTCGGATTCCTTAAAGTATACAAGCAGAAAAATGAGATAGCCGATACTAAAAGCAAATCCCATAAATTCAACAACGACTTTATTTCCGGAGTACAAAAGATTGGAAAATTTCGTTGAGGCATAATCAAAAATATAATAAATAAATGGAAGAAAGCCGATGATAACAAGCTCCTTATTTTCCTTTGAAAAAATAGTTTGTGTTGTCCGGCGGACAAATTTGAACAGGAAAAAGAATGTGATAAATGTCATAGCAATTCGTGTGCTATAGTACCAGACCGGATTCTTAGTAAGCGTAAGTGCAGAAAGTCCGATCCAGTTGCTGAACTGACAGCACAGATAGGCGGAAAAAACAGAAATACAACAGGATAAAAGTGAATAACGGTAACACAAAAACAAAAATAAAATGAGCGGAAGGTGTACCAAAACAGGGTAAAGCTGATTGGCAAACGCCGTGCCTGTAAAGAGGTTGATGCCCCAGTAGAAAAAAACATCCACCAATGCAAACAAAAGCAGTTTTCCGAAATTTTTCATGATTGGTTTTACACCAAGAAAAACGCAGAAATGAAAATTCCGAAAAGCAGTGTTGTTAAATTGTGTATGCCGGTAAGTAGTTGTAAAATCATCTGTGGTATTCCTTTCGCTGCCGATTATCTGCCCCTATTATACGACATTAACTTTCACATGGCAATCCCGATTTGCTATTCACGCTGTATAATTACCATTCACGCAAATCGCCGGATAGCGAAAAATTATATGATAAAATAGAGAGCGAGAAAGGAGTGAGTGCGATGGGAAAAAACAGAAAATATATCGCAAAAATTTTTCACAGTCTGTTTGGCGTGGTATTTGTTTTCGCAGGCGTGCTTTTATTTGGTACTTCGGCAAAAGCAGCCGGAGATGTCACGCGTTATCGAACCGCATATCTGCAAAACTGCTGTCCGGGCATTCAGGTCGTTGCCCATGCGTATTTAGTAGGAAATGATAATGTGGCAAATTACTGGAAAACCATTGCCGTCGATAAGGTGCCTGTAAACACGAAAATTCAGGGGAAGACGATTGACCCGCAATATTTTCCGCAGGATAATATTGAGAATCTGAAACAGTTGTATTCATCCGTTCAGGGGTATCAGAATTTCACGTGGATTTCCGGTGCATATCTGGAAAATGAAGGTAGCAAGCTTCAAGTTGTCGCCTATGATAAAAATTACATTATTTACTGGAGCAATGGCTACCGCAGTTTCACGGAAAGTCCGGTTATGTGTAAACAGTATCTGCTTATGGCATCACATCCGCCGGGCTTTTACAGGCTGCCAAGGAGTGTGGTATGGCTGGATTGTGGACGAACAGAAAATGTAGTTCCGACAGGGGAGACGATTAAGAAAGAGGGAACCGGAAGAGTTACTTCGTCATTTATTGGAATCAGTCCGATTCCGGGAACAGCGGATTTCGGTGACGTTTACAAAGTAAAGGTAAATACCGAGTTAAATGTTGTTTCTACGGTGAAACTTCCATCCCGCACATCGGACACAACGGATACATATTACAAAATTTCTTTTAACGGAAAGAATGACGTAAATTATATGACGAGAAATCGTCCGGGATATTACTATGTAAAGAGTAAGTATATCAATCTTTACCGGGCAGACATGAAAACGCCGAGTAATCTGGTGGACTATCAAGTGAATTATCCGGTTACTTATGCGAATCAGAAAAGGGATATTAATGTGCAGGCAGCAGCTAATTCATCCAGTGAAGTTTTGGGATATCTGCAAAATGAGGCACAGGTTCAGGTGTATGAAAAAGAGAGCAACGCCAGCTGGGCAGCCATTTATTTTAACAGTCAGAAAGCTTATGTGCCTGCAAAATACTTGAAAAAAGTGGTAAAACCGGTAGTTCAGAAGCCGAAAAATGTTCCAAAGAATTTCCGTATTAAAACCATCAAAAACAATCAGTACGTTTTGAAGTGGGATAAACCGGCCGGCTGTAAGGATTATCAGATTATATACTGTAAAAATTCCTTTGGCAGTCTGACTTCAAAGAAAAATGTTCTTTATAAAAATAATCATTATAAGAAGAACACGATAACGGTGAAAAAGTCCTATTTGAAAAAACGTACCTGCATTTACATTGCACTGGCGGCAAATTATGAAAATGGAACTTCACAAAAAATCTGGCTGGATGTGTATGTGCCGGGAAAACCGAGAGCCTTAAAGAAAAAGCATTTGCAAATTTCCTCGAAAAAAATTAAAATAAAGCAGTACCCGGATTATGTAATGAAAATCCAGTACTCAACCAAGAAATCATTTAAAAAGGCGAAGACGGTCTCAAACAAGGGAAGGCTGGTACGTGCGATTAAGAAATTGAAACGAAATACAACGTACTATATCCGCTATTGCTCGAATACGGTAGTTGATACGGATGCCGGACAGAAAAGTGTGTATGGACAATGGTCTAAGACTTTAAAAGTGAGAACAAAAGGGTAATGAAACAGAGGAGATTTAATACATTATGAAGACAAGAGAAGAAGCACTAACCTATGGGTTATCCTTCCCGGACACATATCAGGACGCACCATTTCGAGATGCCAACTGGCAGCTTGTAAGAGTGAAAAGAAGTAAAAAAGTTTTTTTGTGGACTTATGAAAGGGAGGGACTTCTCTGTCTGAATGTAAAGGTAACGCCGGAGAGCAGAGATTTCTGGCGTGGTATTTATGATTCTGTAGTGCCGGGATGGCATCAGAACAAGGAACACTGGAATACGATTGTTTTGGATGGAACCATCCCGGATGCAGATGTTCGAAAAATGATTTATGAGAGTTATGAACTTGTCACGGATAATCCGACAAAACGGATTTATGAAGCAGTGAAAAAGATTCCGAAAGGGCATGTGGCAACTTACGGACAGGTTGCTGCCATGGCAGGAAATGAAAAAATGGCGCGTGCGGTTGGAAATGCGCTTCATAAAAATCCGGACCCGGATAATATCCCTTGTTTCCGTGTGGTGAACAGTAAGGGAGAACTTTCAGGGGCTTTTGCTTTTGGTGGTGCCAATGTGCAGGCAGAACGGCTGATGGCAGACGGTGTTGAAGTGGAAGATGGAAAAGTAGATTTGACCCGTTATGGAATCAAGTAAAATTCCGATATATAAAACAGAGTCATGGATGATAATATGAGATAAAAGGATTTATCGATGACAAAGTGAGGAATTTACATGAAAACAACAGGGGAAAGTTTCCAAATGACGAGCGGGAGCGTACAGGGCGTACAGGAGAGAGAACAGGATATATGGAAAAAAGTGTGCGAACAATTGACGGACATAACTTCTGGTATGTCAGAGGAAGAAAAACAAGACTATGAGAAAAAGATTCGGGCAAAATTGCAACGAGGTGCGAACTTATCTGTAGAGGAGTTAAATTATCTGAGAATTCACAATCCCGAATTATATCGAAGTGCAATGCGTGTAAAAACAGCAAAACAACAACTGAAAGAGCAGTTAAGACACTGTAAATCGAAGCAGGAAGCAAATACTCTCATTGCCTGGACAATTTCCAGAATCAGTGACAAAGACCCTGACAAAACATATCTGACAGCGGGATTGCGGAAAGTCGCAGAAGAATTCAAGAAAAGCTTCCGGTACGCCAGACTGCCGGAAACCAACGACCAGAAAAAAGATAAAAAAGCACGTGGTAAGAAAAAACAGGATAAGAATTCATCCGATATGTTTGGCTCCTTATTACAAATGCTGACACCGGAGCCTTTGTTGAGCGAAAGCCTTCAAAACTTTATAGGGGTAAACTAATTTTGTGTCAAATTTTAATACTAGTTTGTTAGAAATTTCAGTAATATAAAAGAAAAACCTTGTGACTCGTGGGCGCTTTCGCTCGTTAAGTGCGTAGCGGTAGGGGCACTGAAAATACCAGTGCCACATACCGACGCACTTAAAACCCACGAGTCACAAGGTTTTTCTTTTATATTACTGGGACTACGAAGAAATTAGCAATAAACACTTGACACAAAATTAACTCCCTTTCACCTTGCCTCGTCCCCAGTTTTAGTGGTATAATCTGTTTATGAAAATAATTGATAAAAAATATCAAAAGGGGGCTTTTATAATGGAAAAACAGATATTTACAAACGAGGTTATTTTATCTTGGCTTCAATATTATGCAAAGAATACAACAATTGATTTGGAACATGTGAAAATTATTGATATTACAAAGAAAAACAAGAATGTAATTCCTACGGTTGAATCACATAAAACGACAATGGTATTTACCAATGCAGGAATTGACGATATTTTTTACCGCTTGTGGAATGCCGGGCTTGGTGAGTGTGAGGTTTGGTACAATGACGGCTCAGAACCGGACGGACCGATTTTGAACAGTCAGGTAAAGGATATGATTAACCGTGGAATCAATGCTTCTGCCGGAATGCTGATTGTCAATCCAAATGCGAGAAACACGGCAAAAATCGGCATTGGCAATGAATTTTTCAAAAAGGGCTCTATTCAGTATGTGGGAAGTGAAATTCGTGCTGTTATTTTAAATAAAATGATGGTGGATACGCAGGACGATGTCTGTGTTATCGGAGGAGAGAGTATTGCCATTGAGACCGCTCTTTTGGCTCCGGAAGGAACGGTTATTGCTGTTGAATATAGTGCTACAGACCGTGATACAATGGAGGAAAATGTAGACCATTTTGGGTTGCAGAATGTAAAAATTATTGACCACGTGGATGAAGAAACAATGCGTGACTGTCCGGTTCCTTCGACGGTATTCATGGTAGCCAGCGCAAGTATGAATCAGGAACTTGAGTATTTTGTTAAGAAGAATCCAAATGTTCATGTTGTCATTTATACGTTGGATTTTCAGGTGGCAGCAGGAGCTGGTGAGATGCTTTCGAAATTGGGAATTCAGGATGTGGAGACAATTCAGATTGCGGTTTCCAGATTGTCTGCAAATCATTCCTTTAAACAGCAGCCGGCTCCTTGGATAATTACGGGTAGAGGAGAATAAGTTCTATGATATTACAAGAAGGAAAAAAGAAAAACAGCTACATTATTGAGGGGCTTTTCCTTCCGCTTCAAACGGAGAAAAGATTGGAAGCACTTGGCATGACGAAGGGAACTCCGGTGGAAGTTTTAAACCGGAAGCGAAGTGGAACGATGATTGTGCGTGTGCGAGGAACGCGTTTTGCATTAGGCAGGGGGATAACTGGGAAAATTGAAGTCGCGGAGGATAAAAAACAATGAGTCAAAATTTGGTGGTTGGTTTTATTGGCAATCCAAATTGTGGAAAAACAACGTTGTTTAACGCTTTTACCGGTGCCAATTTAAAGGTGGCAAACTGGCCTGGTGTAACGGTTGAGAAAGTAGAGGGTGCGCTAAAATACCATAATAATACATATCGGCTTGTAGATTTGCCGGGAACATACAGTCTTACTTCTTATACGATGGAGGAACAAGTGAGCAGACAGTATATTCTAAGTGATGATGTTGATGTTATTGTGGATGTGGCAGATGCATCTTCACTGGAACGAAATTTGTATTTGACGCTGCAGCTTTTAGAGCTTGGAAAGCCGGTTGTGTTAGCGTTAAATATGATGGATATTGTGGAAAAGCGTGGAATGGAAATTGATTTGCATCGTCTGCCGGAGATGCTTGGAATTCCGGTTATTCCTGTGTCTGCCAGAAAACGTACCGGACTTGAAATTCTGATGCATGCTGTGTCGCATCACAAGGATGCGGTTATGCCGGATAAACTCGTTCATCATCATACAATGCCATCACATCACAAACATGACCATCATGCCGATCATGCCATGGTATATAGTGATGAAATTGAAGATAAGATTGATAGTATTTCGGATGCTTTGCAGAAACGGTATCCCGAAATAATTCATGTACGATGGTGTGCAATTAAACTCTTAGAAGGAGATAAAGAAATTTCTGAAAAATATCCGGTTGATTTGCCACAAGTGATTGACCGCAGTTATGAATCAGAAATTATTAACCAGAAATATGAATTCATTGAAGAAATTGTTCAGGAAGTGTTGGTAAACAAAGAGGAGAAGGCGCAGTCAACGGATAAAGCTGACCGTATTTTGACTCATCCGATTTTCGGAATTCCGATTTTTTTAGGGATTATGGCACTTGTATTTCTGTTGACCTTTACGGTGGGAGATTTTATATCCGGGTACTTTGAATTGGCAGTAGAATGGTTAAGTGGATTTATTTCAAACGCATTGGCAGCATGGCAGGTTAATCCGGCGGTTACATCGCTTTTGGTAGATGGAATTATAGCTGGTGTAGGTGGTATATTGACATTTTTGCCTAATATTTTTATTTTGTTTTTGGCACTTGCTTTTTTGGAAGATAGCGGATACATGGCAAGAGTGGCTTATGTTATGGACGGCATTATGGGGCGGATTGGGTTATCCGGCCGTGCCTTTATTCCGATGATTCTCGGATTTGGGTGTTCGGTGCCGGCAGTCATGGCGTCAAGGGCATTAGAAGATAACAAGGATCGTATGAAAACAATGTTAGTCACGCCTTTTATGTCATGCAGCGCAAGGCTTCCAATTTACATTTTGTTTTCGCAGATGTTTTTTGGGAAACATGCAATGATAGCAGCTTACTCAATGTATGTCATTGGGTTAGTTGTTGCTGTTTTTGTTGCTTTTATTCTTCATATTGTAGATAAAAAAGAAGCAAATGGAATGCTTATTATTGAATTGCCGGAGTATAAAGCACCAAGTGCCCGTACGATTTGGATTTATGTTTGGGAGAAAGTAAAAGATTATTTGACGAAGGCCGGAACCGTAATTTTCCTTGCTTCTATTGCTATGTGGCTTCTTTTAAATTTTGGAATACATGGTTACACAAATGAGATGTCGGAAAGTTTTGGAGCAGCAATCGGACATTTTATCGTGCCTGTGTTAAAATCGATTGGTCTTGGTTACTGGCAGATAGCCGTGGCCTTGATTGCCGGAATATCGGCAAAGGAAGTTGTTGTATCAAGTTGTGCTGTTTTGTTTGGAATAGCAAATGTAAATTCGGCAGCCGGTATGGGAGCGCTGCATCAGGCACTTGGTGCGGCCGGATTTGGTATGGTAAATGCCTATTGTCTTATGATTTTTTGCCTGCTGTATATCCCTTGTTTTGCTACGCTGGCAACGATTCGTAAGGAAAGCGGAAGTACTAAATTTATGTTTTTAGCAGCTGGATTTCAGCTGGTTATGGCATGGCTTGCATCATTTGTGGTATTTCAGGTTTTTTAGTACATTTTTAGATAAAGTTTCCTTTACACTTGGTAGTAAACGTCGTATAATTTGAGTGTAAAATATAGCGTTTTTCTTATAAGGAAAATTTATATGCTATCAAGGAGGATTTATATGCAGAAGAAGCAGGCAAAAGTTTTTGCAGGATTGTTAAGTATGTCCTTAGCTGTTTCCCTTATGACACCGTTGCAAGGTGTTTCCGGTCAAGCAGCAAGAAGAAAAATTGCACTGTCCAAAAAGAGTGTTACGATGACAGTGGGACAGAAGAAGACAATTCGTATCAAAAACGCAAAAGGAAAGCGTATCAAATGGAGTATTAAGAAAAAAAGCATTGCAAGTTACAAAAAGAGCGGTAAGTATGCTGTAAAACTGACCGCAAAGAAAAAGGGAACAACGACCCTTACCTGCAAGGTGAAAAATGGCAAGTGGAAGAGTTACAGGTGTAAAGTTAAAGTCAAAAAGGCTACGCTTGTCCGTACGCCGGTGGCAACAAATGATGTCGTAAAACCGACAGCAACACCAACTGTAACACCGACGGCGACACCAACTGTAAAACCGACGGCAACACCAACTGTAAAACCGACGGCGACACCAACTGTAAAACCGACGGCAAAACCAACTGTAAAACCGACGGCGACACCAACTGTAAAACCAACGGCAACACCAACTGTAAAACCGACGGCAAAACCAACTGTAAAACCGACAGCAACACCAACGGCAACACCGGCAGGTGAATTTGCAGAAAAAACGTATTTGTCTACCGGTTTTGAAGACGGAACGGATGGATTTACCGGACGTGGAGCAGCAAAAGTAGCAGTGGCTTCCGGCGGAAGAAGTGGAAATTGTCTTTCTGTAACCGGACGTACGAGCACATGGAACGGAGCTGAATTGAATGTAACGGATTCGATTGTGAAGGGTGCAACGTATTCGATTTCGGTATGGGTAAAACAGACTTCAGGTTCTGACAAGACGATGAAATTGTCCGGAAACTTAGCTGTGTCTGGTCAACAGGATAGTTATCCGGCAATTAAAGACAATACAACAGTACCAAGTGGTTCGTGGGTAGAGTTAAAAGGCATTTACACGGTGCCGGCTTCCTTTACTAAACTGACCTTTTATGTGGAAGGACCGTCTGATACCTTTGATTTCCTTGTGGATGATGTCACGATTAAACAGATTTCTGCAGGCAAAGAGCCTTATAATCCGGAAAGTCTCACCAGTATTAAAGCTACCTACAATGGCATCTTTGAGCGCATGGGCAATGTGTTGAGCTATAATACATCATGGAACGATGGTTATCAGATGCAAAGTGACGAGACAATGAAATTCGTGAAACATCACTACAATAGTTACACACTGGAAAATGAATTGAAACCGGCGCAGATTTTGTCTGACTGGAGTGGTACGATTTCTGTGAGCGAAGCGAAAAAACTTGGTTATGTGATTCCGGATGGTTACACCGAATCGACGGTTGGCAAGTTGAATTTTGACAGTGTGGACAAAATTCTTGAGATTGCCAATCAGTATGGACTTCAGATGCGTGGACATGTGATGCAGTGGCATCAGCAGACATCAACGCGTTTCTTCAAGGAAGGATATAGCAGCAGTGGCGCTAATGTCTCGAAAGAAGTGATGGACAAACGACTTGAATTTTATATCCGTTCTGTAATGAAACATGTCATGGATAAGGAAAAGAGTTTGACCGGTAAGGCAGGGTCCCTTGTTTATTGCTGGGACATTACAAATGAGTATACACACCGTACCAATGATCCGGCAGCTACAAGCTGGATGGACGTTTATGGTAACATGGGTCTGAAACCGACTTATGTGAAAAAAGCTTATGAAATTGCTTATGATGAGTTAAAACAATATGGATTGCAAGAGGATGTTACGTTATTTTACAACGATTATAATGAGTATGATGTTGCAGATGAAATTGTAGAACTCATTAATTACATTAATGAAGGAGAAGAAGCAAAAATCTGTGGTGGAATCGGTATGCAGAGCCATATTACCGTGAATTATCCGTCTCTTGAAAAATATGGAACAGCAGTGGATAAGTTTTTGGCAACCGGACTTCAGGTTCAGGTTACAGAATTGGATATCGGAATCGAAGATGGACAGACAGAAGAGGATCTGGCAAATCATTATTCCGATATTATGAAACTGCTTGTTTCCAAGCAGGTAAATCGTGATAAATCCGTAAATGCCCGCGGTATTACCGGCGTTACGGTGTGGGGACTTTATGATACCATATCATGGAGAAAACCTACGTCATGTCTTTTGTTTGGCAGTGGATTGGATGATCCGAAAGCAGCATTTTATTCATTTATTGATGCGGCGTCTAAGTAGATTACAAACAGTTGTGACATTTTTCCAACCGTTTCTACAGTGATGATAGAAAGTGCGTAGTGATTATGTTAAAATGAAACAAATTTTGATTTGTGAAAGGAGATTTTATACATATGAAATATTCAATTGAAGGAGCACCATTGCCGGTTGTTATTTGCGATTTGGAGCCAGGCGAGTCTATGATTACCGAAAAAGGAGCTATGTCGTGGATGACACCAAATATGAAAATGGAGACATCCGGCGGCGGAATGGGAAAAATGATTGGACGTATGTTTAGCGGCGAAAATATGTTTCAGAACCGTTATACAGCAGAAGGCGGACCTGGACAGATTGCATACGCTTCCAGTTTTCCGGGCTCGATTTTGGCATTTGAAATTGGAAATGGAAATGAGATAATTGCACAGAAGAGCGCATTTCTTGCTTCTACGGATGGAGTGACATTATCGGTTGCATTCCAGAAAAAATTAGGTGGCGGTCTGTTTGGTGGCGAAGGTTTTATTATGCAGAGACTTTCCGGCAACGGTACGGCTTTTGTAGAAATTGATGGCTATGTAAAGGAATATGAGCTGGCAGCAGGGCAGCAGATGATTATTGATACCGGCTACTTAGCTGCGATGGATGCAACCTGTACGATGGATATTACAACCGTTAAGGGACTGAAAAATAAAGTGCTTGGTGGAGAAGGATTCTTTAACACCGTAGTGACCGGTCCCGGTAAGATTTATCTGCAGTCGATGCCGATTAACCAGATGGCAGGTGTTCTGCAACCATTTTTATCAACAAACAAATAATCTTTTACAAAGGGTGAATCTCTTGCTATAATAGACATGAAAATGTGTTAAAGGAGATGATTCCAATGGTAAAAACCGTGTTAAAAATTGACGGTATGATGTGTGGCATGTGTGAATCGCATATGAATGATTTGATTCGTAACCATTGTAAGGTGAAAAAAGTTTCTTCCTCTGCAAAAAAAGGAGAAACTGTTGTAATCAGCGAGGAATCGTTAGATATTCCTATGTTGGAAAAGGAAATTAAAGAAATTGGTTATGAATTAGTTTCCCATACAAGTGAGCCTTATGAGAAAAAAGGATTGTTCCGTCGATAAGAATTACTCGATTTTGTCTCCGATTACGGTATGCAGTGTGTGTTCCGTAATCGGAGTTTTTTTATGGGAAAAATCACGGTAATCCGATGGGGAAAATCCAGTCTGTCTCTTAAAAAGTTTGGAAAAAGTAAAAGCATCATTGTATCCGACACAGTAGGCAATATGCTGGATAGACATAGAGCTTTCTTTCAACAATTGTTTTGCCTGATTAATGCGGTACTGCGCAAGATATTCCTGTGGTGTATAACCGGTGGCGTGCTTAAATAACCGCGTCAGATAGGAGCGGTTTAATCCGCAATAATCCGCAATGTCCTGAATGCGGATTGGGTCTGAATATTTTTGTCTGATAAAACAGATGGTGTTTTGAATATAAGTCAGCGCATCTGTTTTCTTTTTTTTCATCTTTTTATCTAGATTTGCTGCTTGAACCATATGCTGGAATAATTGATATACATTGCCAATGCAGGCGTATTCATCCTCGTGATTTGTAAGAATATTCCGCAGACAACGTTCTGTTTTTGTGGTATGTTCACGCAGGGAGAGAACGGGATTTGTTTCTGATAAACCGCAGCGATTCAGCATTTCCTTGATTTTGAAGCCATCAAACTGAATCCAGATATAGTTCCATGGATTGTTTTCGCCGGCTTCGTAATAGGATGGTGTATGAGTCGGTATAACAAAGATATCATGTTCTTTTACGGCAAATTCTTTGTCCTGGATACGGAGAAGACCTTCACCGCTTACGACATAATGCAGAATATATAATTTGCGGATAATTGGACCATATCCGTAAGATGGGTCACATTTTTGACATCCGACCTCATATAGATTGACATCATCGTAGGATGAATAATTTACCAGATATACTTCGTCAAATGTTTTTGCAGCCATGAATAGTCCCCCTTTTGCTTGATTTTACCATGTTACTCCTTCTTGTGTCAAAGAAAATTGGTAACATTTTTCCAAAACAAGGTCACAAAATGACATGGCGATAACGGGGGTATTGTTGTACACTTATTAAATCAGGAAGTAAATAAGGGGGACCGAGAAATGCAGTTTAAAGAGTGTTATCAAAATCCGTTTATTGAGGAGCGTGCCGATCCATACATTACATTGGGACCGGATGGATTTTATTATTTCACCGCTTCTTATCCAATGAAAAGTGCAGACGACAAGGATGGATATGACCGTGTGATTTTGCGGCGGGCAAAAGATATTTCAGAACTTGCATCGGCAGAAGAAATTACCATCTGGAAAGTGGCAGATACAACATTAACACATCGTTTTATCTGGGCGCCGGAACTGCATTATATCGCAGGACGCTGGTATGTGTTTTATGCCGGAAGTGAGGACAAGGAAAATAACTGGGCATTTGACTGTCACGTTCTTGTCTGCGACAGCGATGATCCATATACCGGAACTTGGAGTGAAAAGGGAAAATTCCAAAAGAGGGAAGAGGATGATTTTTCTTTCACCGGATTTTCCTTGGATATGACATATTTTGAAGATGGTGAACGCTCTTATGTGATTTGGGCGCAGCATAGTCCGGAGAAAATTTCCTGCCTGTATTTGGGAGAGGTTAATCGCGAGGAGCCGTGGAAATTAATTTCGCTTCCGATGCTTTTAACCGAGCCGGAGTATGACTGGGAAAAAGTCCGCTATGCCGTAAATGAAGGACCTGCGGTTGTCAAACATGATGGCAGAATAATGGTTTTCTTTTCAGCGTCCGGTACTGGTCCGGAGTATTGTGTAGGAGTAATTTCTGCCAAAGAGGGAAGTGATTTGCTAAAGCGGGATTCATGGACTAAGCAGAACACACCGGTGCTTACATCCAAAGATTTACATGAGGAATTTGGACCCGGGCACAATTCATTTACAAAAGATAAGGATGGAAATGATATTTTCGTATATCATGCCAGAAGTCTGGAATGTTTTGAGGGAAGATGCGGATATTCGGAAAATGACCCTCTGCATGATCCATGCCGGCATGCAAGAGTGAGAAAAATAGTGTGGGAGTAAAAAAATGAAGTTCATTCGTATCGAGACAAGATAATGCTTCGCATTATAGTCTCTCACGAATGAACTTCATTTTTGTTTGATATTATGGGGTGAGGTTTTCTCTTATTAAAATCCTGCACCCATTTTCCCATCCAAATCGTGTATTATATAGAAAGTAATTATTTTCTACCATGCATGCAAAAGAAATTGTAGTAAAGGAGTATCAGGCAATGATAAATAAATATGCCGGGATAGAGTATGAGGACGTCGTGCGGCAGTATGCAGATGACATAACCAGACTATGTGTTGTCTGGACGCAGAATGAGGAGGCAGCAAAGGACTGCTTTCAAAATACGTTTCTGAAACTCTACCAGACCGAACAAACCTTTCGAGAGGAAGAACATATAAAAGCGTGGCTATATACAGTTGCGCGAAATGAATGCAGAGATTACCACAGGCAGTTCTGGAATCGAAAAGTGGATATTGGATATGTGCCACAGGAGAACCAAAAGGCTGGCTCTTTGCAAATAGAAGATGAAGAAACAGAGCAGCTTGTTGTGGCTCTGCGAAAATTACCTTTTCGATACCGTGAAGTAATTGTGCTTTATTATTATGAAGAATATGGCACGGGTGAAATTGCAAAAATGCTGCATACAAGTGTGAATACGGTGAAATCAAGACTTCGCAGAGGCAGAGAAAAACTCGCTGCTATCATGAAAAATTAACAGGGATTAAACAGGAGGCATAATGATGGATATTAAAAAAATAGATAAGATTAAAGCCCCGGAAGACTGGGTGGAAGAGGCACTGAATCCGGAAAAGATACAGGGTATTTCCCATAGGAGAAATTCAATGAAAAAACTTCGGACAGCGGCTGCGGCGGTAGTGATTTTCCTTTTGTGCGGAACTTTTGTAACTGTGGCGGCAACGAAATCCAATGTGTTTCAATCGCTTTTGGAAAATATGTTTGGCAAGGAAAATGTCACCGAGGTGGAGTTAAATCCAGAACCAACGAAACAGGTGGCAGACGTTAAGGCGGAAAAAGATGGCACGATACAATTACAGGAAAACATGATGGTGGTCGGAGAGAAAGAAAGTTTTATCAGTGAATATCATTTTGAGGGAGATGAGGAAAAAGTAGACCATGTGTACACAGTGATTTCCGACGGATTAAAGAAAATGACACCGGTTGCTTTTGAAAGTGTACTTGACGGGGAAAAATGCGGTTTTCAATATGTGGCAAGCGGCAACGAAATTTATGCCTTTAATTACACGGGAGGAATTACCGAGATTTTCTCTTATTATAAAAACGGCATAATTTACGGTGTAAGAGAAGAAAAAAATGCGACAAAAGGTTATTTGGTGGAAATCAATCTGGCAGAGAAAACGCTGAAAAAAATATCCGGCGGTAACATGATATGCAATTTTGTTATGTCACCGGAAGGTAGTAAAATTTTGTGCAATCACAGGGGAGACGGCTACTGGTCAGTCTTTGATATTGCTTCGCAGACGGAGAAAAAAATAAGTCAGAAACTCGTGAATGGATATGCCAGAACAACAGAAATTGAGTTTTTGGATGAAAACCGAATTTTAACCTACGGTGAGTCAATTTTTAAAAACAGTACAGAAGAGGATTCTACATGCGTAGTAAATTTACAGACCATGAGAATTGAGAAGAAATATTCAGGTGTCGGCCTTGTTAATATGAAATGGTCTTACCGTTACCACCACAAAAAGAAATCACTGGAATTTTATGAAATTACCGGAAATCAGTCATTTACCATTCCGGATGTTAAGGATAGTGGCGATGTAATTGATGTAAGTGGTGATTATGTATTATTTGGAAATCTGGAGGAGAAAAAACAGGCGGTTTATCTCATTCAACTCACAAATCATACGTGGAAGAAGATGAATATTCCGAGGAAATTAAGAAATGATATGGAAATTCATCTGGTGAAAACGCAGAAGAAAATTTTGATAACAAATAAAAAGAGGGCGTATTTGGTGGATGTGAGTGCGCTGTAAATAGATACGGTCAGAGGCATAAAAATAAAAACACATTGCAATGGGAAGCAGTGTGTTTTTATTTTGGAAGTGTTTCTTTGCTTCTTATGTAGGGCTTTTTCTCATCGGTAAGCTCCGCCAGGTAATCCATGCTTGTATTGTAATAGACAGCAAGTCGCTTTAGTACTTCAATCGGCATGCTCCGGCTGTCTGTCTCATAATGTGAATATGTACGCTGGCTAATGTGTAAGTAGTCTGCAATGTCTGTTTGTTTTAAATCGTGGTCTTCTCGCAAATCACGAATACGCTGCATTTTCATGTAAAAAACCTCCTAGGATTAAGGGTGATTTTAAACGGATGAAATCCGAGCAAAACTTCAGATGAAGCAATCAATTGGGTGAAATCACAAGTGGGTAATTCGATTGATGCGGATGGTGCTTACGGTGTCCAATGCGTGGATTTGATTCGGGCATATTATAATTTTTTAGGGGTTGCACAAGTTAGAGGAAATGGATGCGATTATGCAACGAATCAACTTCCGAGCGGATGGACAAGGATAAAGGGAGCACAGCCACAAAAAGGCGATATTTTGGTGTATACCGGTGGGTATGGTCATGTGGCAATATATGAATCGGACCATATTACATATCATCAGAATTATAATGGGAAAAAGAAAGTTACACGAGAGACATTTGCGTATAATAGTCCGGCATATATCGCGAATTATACACCATATTGGGGTGTTGTTAGACCTAATTTTTCTTTTGGAAATATTGGTGCATATGGTGAAATGACAACGCCGACGATACATACGGATAAGGAAGTAATATAAGACGGGTTTTGAAAAAAACTTTGAGCGTAGAACGCCCCTCCTATTGGTGGTGTCGTTTTACGCTCTTTTTATATGCCGGAATTTGGTTTGTTTGGCACGATTTAATGTTCTTTTTGAGGGGCGTAAGTCGCCTGACGATTGTAAGCAAATATATTGACTTTGCACTTTGATTGTGCTAGTATATATACAAACAAGGGTGGGGCGCAGCAGATGTTCTCCTTGTAGTGATAGAAATAAAAGAATTTAGGTAATTAAGGAGGATACTGTTTGGGAGCAAAAGATTTAGCAGAGAAAAATTTATTACAATACAAAGATGTATTTTCAGACATTGTCAATGTAAACTTATTTGGTGGCAGGTGTTATGTGTCAGCAGAGGAGTTGTCGCGAGAACCCGGTGAATTGATTACGAAAGCCGTCTCTGATGATAAACTTCGCCAGTTACAGATGGATGTGCCAATGAAGTGTAAGAAGGATAATATAAATTTCTTCTTATGTCTGGAAAATCAGAGTGACAAAAATAATATTATGCCGGTGCGTGATATGGGATACCAGCACGCAAAATATATGGAACAGATAAAAGAAGTGAAGGAAAGTAATCGGAAAACCGGCAATTATCCAAACCCGATGACAAAAGAACTTAATGATTCACAGAAGTTAAGCCCGGTCATCACTCTGGTTTTGAATTACAGTCAGAAAGAATGGGAAAAGCCAAGATGTTTGAATGATATGCTGAAGTTCCCGGAGGATATGAAATGTGAGTTGGAGCCATGGATACCCTCGTATTCGGTTTGTGTGATTAACCTAGCAAGCCAGCCGGAAACGACAATTTGCCAGTATCAATCAGATTTTAAATACATAGTCCGTTACCTGTGCTGTAGAAATGACAGAAAAAAACTGGATGAATATTTTCAAACAACAGAATTTGAATTAGACCATCCGGAGGCGTTTTTAGACTGGTTGTCTGCGGTGACAAACGACACGAGATATCGGAAAGCAAAGGAATTAATTGAAGAAACTGAAGGAAAAGGAGGAAAAATCAATATGTGTGTATTATTAGATATGTATGAGGAACGAGGAGTAGAGAAAGGAATTTCACAAGGAATTGAGGAAATCAACACATTATATCATTGCTTGTTAGCAGATAATCGAATGGAAGATATACAAAAAGCAATCATGGATACAGACTATCAGAAGGAATTGTTGCGGGAGTATGGGATAGGAGAGTAAGAGGAGGATATTATTTGGGAGCAAAAGATTTAGCAGAGAAAAATTTACTACAATACAAAGATGTATTTTCAGACATTGTAAATGTAAACTTATTTGGTGGCAGATGTTATGTGTTAGCAGAAGAGTTGTCGCGGGAACCCGGCGAGATGATTACGAAAGCCGTTTCAGATGATAAACTCTGCCAGTTACAGATGGATGTGCCAATGAAGTGTCAGAAGCACAATAGAAGTTTTTTCTTATGTCTGGAAAATCAGAGTGACAAAAATAATATTATGCCGGTGCGTGATATGGGATACCAGCACGCAAAATATATGGAACAGATAAAAGAAGTGAAGGAAAGTAATCGGAAAACCGGCAATTATCCAAATCCGATGACAAAAGAACTTAACGATTCACAGAAATTAAGTCCGGTCATTACTCTGGTTTTGAATTACAGTCAGAAAGAATGGGAAAAACCAAGATGTCTGAATGATATGCTGGAGTTCCCGGAGGATATGAAATGTGAGTTGGAGCCATGGATACCCTCGTATTCGGTTTGTGTGATTAACCTGGCCAGTCAGTCAGAAACGACAATCCGCCAGTATCAATCAGATTTTAAATACATAGTCCGTTATCTGTCCTGTGGAAATGACAGAAGAAAACTGGATGAATATTTTCAAACAACAGAATTTGAATTAGACCATCCGGAGGCGTTTTTAGACTGGTTGTCTGCGGTGACAAACGACACGAGATATCGGAAAGCAAAGGAATTAATTGAAGAAACTGAAGGAAAAGGAGGAAAAATCAATATGTGTGTATTGTTAGATATGTATGAAGAACGAGGAGAAGCACGAGGAGAAGCACGAGGAATAGAGAAAGGAATTGTCCAAGGAGAGGCGCGTGGAATGGCAAAGGGAATTTCACAAGGAATCGAGGAAATCAACACATTATATCATTGCCTATTAGCAGATAATCGAATGGACGATATACAAAAAGCAATCATAGATACAGAATACCAGAAAGAATTGTTACAGGAGTATGGGATTGGAGAGTAGGAAGAAAGAAAACTCCACAGAAAATATGTGGAGTATCCTATGTTGATTTTATAATTAGTTCTCTTTCCAGACTTCTTTTGCCATATTAAAGGCAGCCCAGGCTTTTGGCCAGCCGGCATAAAAAGCGGCGTGTGTGATAATTTCAGCAATTTCTTCTTGTGTTACGCCATGTTTTTTTGCATTTGCGAGGTGAAATTTCAAAGAACTATCAAGGATACCGTTTGCCATTAGGGTGGTTACGGTTACGATGCTTCGGTCTTTGGAAGAAAGTTTGTCCTCTCTGGACCATACCTCTCCAAACAATACATCATCGTTTAATTCAGCAAATTGTTCAAAAAAAGTAAAGACGGCCATCGGCATGGTGTCCCAGTAATTTGGGTGGCCAAGGTAGATTACATCATATGAGTCGATACTTTTCAGGTATTCTGCAAGAGCAGGTTTTGCGTTTTAGTATAACATGGCGAGTCTTGACAGAGAATTTCCAATATGTTATTGTTGCATCAACTAAAAGTTTACACGAAGAGAAATCGTTATTGCATGAGGGGAAAGCAGTATGTATGAACCAATGTAGGATACATTTCTTGCCGTTGCGGATTGTGGAAGCTTTACGAAAGCGGCGGAACAATTATTTATTTCACCGACAGCAATTATGAAGCAGATGAATTCGTTAGAAAATTCCGAATTATAAGCTGCATTTGATTCCTTTTGAGGATGACCACAATGGTATTTTGTTGGAGATTGAACAGCTTGGCGAAAAATTTGATTTTTTAATTGGCGTATGTGATTCGCGGACATGGCCTTCTATGTGCGACTTTCTTTCGATTGGACGTTATAAGAAAAATATATTCAAAAAAATTAGAAGTGGAAAGGAACTGACGATGAAAGCAAATTATCATACACACACAACACGGTGTCAGCATGCGTTCGGAGAGGACAGAGAGTATGTAGAAGAAGCAATTCGGGCAGGACTTCGGATATTGGGATTTTCCGACCATTGTCCGTGGATTTATAAAAGTGATTATGTGTCGAATATCCGAATGACGCCACAGGAAACGGATGATTATTTTTTATCACTTGAAAAGCTTCGCAGGGAATATGAAAAAGATATTGATATTTTTATCGGATTTGAATCCGAATATCTGCCGGAACTGATGGAGGAGCAGGATGATTTTTTGAAGGATTACCCGGTGGATTACATGATACTTGGACAACATTTTCTTGATTCTGAGAGTGATTTTAATTACAGTGGACGTATGGCAGATGATGAAGACAGATTGATTCGTTATGTGGATTTGTGTATTGAGGGAGCAAGGTCCGGACGCTACTTATATTTGGCACATCCGGATTTGATATACTATACCGGTTCTGATAAAATTTATCAAAGAGAAATGAAACGGTTGTGCGAAGCAATGAAACAGATGAATATTCCGTTGGAATATAATTTGCTTGGTTTGGCAATTCACCGCAACTATCCGGAGGAGCGATTCTGGCAGATTGTACGAAATACAGGTAATTCAGTGATTTTTGGAGTAGACGCTCACAGACCGGAACAGTTTGCCGATAGACAGACATTAGAACTGGCGAAAAAACAGTGTGAGGGAATGAATGTTGTGGAACAATTGACGCTTGACAGATGTAAGACAGAATGATAAGATAACAGCGTTATGCTGCGTATCAACAGGAAAGGAAAGAAAATGGCAGAAGAGCAAAAAGACAGTGAAACAAAAGAGAGGCTGCTAGCATGTGCGAAAAAGGAATTTGTGGAAAAAGGGTACGCAAAAGCTTCACTTCGTGCAATTTGTAGAGAAGCTGGCGTTACGACAGGTGCATTGTATTTCTTTTTTCAGGATAAAGATGATTTATTCTGCTCCCTTGTTTCGCATGTGCTTATTCGTGTTCGGGAACTTATTGCGGCTCATCGTGAGACGGAAGCGGATGAAGCGGCAAAATCGGTTATCTCCAGCGGACATGATGATTCGAGTGAGGTCGAGTTGACAAAGATTTTGGTACATGAACTCTACCGGAATCGAGAGGAAGTTCTGCTTTTGATTAATGGAGCCGGCGGCTCTTCGATGGAAAATGCAGTGGATTTGATTATTGATGAAATGGATGAGCATAATTTAATGCTGACAAAGGCGATGTGTGACGAATTGCAGATTCCGATGATTCATCATGCACTTGTGCATTGGATGTCGCATAATCAAGTTGATATGTTCCTTTATATGATTCAGCATATCGAAGAGGAAGAACAAGCACTCGCATTTGCCGGGCAGGCGATGAATTATTTGCTTGGTGGCTGGTATGGAATGTTTGGTGTGCGTGGGTAATATTTTAAAGACCTTTTACAGGTCTTTTTAAATAACATTAACATAACGGTGTTATGTCGGAAAGGAAAAAATATGTATTTGGAAATTAAAGATGTCAAGAAAAGTTATGGAGAAGATGGTAGTTTTGTACAGGTATTAAATGGGGTTACTACAGAGGTAGAACGCGGAGAAATGTGTGTTATTCAGGGAACGTCAGGTTCTGGTAAGTCTACACTTTTAAACTGTATTGGCGGACTGGATACAATGGATTCCGGCTCTGTAAAAGTAGCAGGGACAGAAATTTTCGGAATGAAAAAGGAAGATTTGTTAGAATACCGCCGTGCAAATTTGGGATTTATTTTCCAGTTTTACAATCTTGTACCGAATCTTACGGTAAGAGAAAATATTCAGGTATGTGAATTTTTGACAGATAATCCACTATCGGTGGATGAATTGCTGGATACCTTGGGATTGACAGAACATCAGAATAAGTTCCCGTTTCAGCTTTCCGGCGGACAGCAGCAGCGCTGTGCAATTGCAAGGGCATTAGTGAAAAATCCAAAGTTATTATTGTGTGATGAGCCGACCGGGGCATTGGATTCAAAGACATCACGGGAAATTTTGATTTTGCTGGAGAAGATCAATGCGCAATACGGAACAACAATGCTGATTGTAACGCATAACAACAGTATTAAACAAATGGTTCATCGTGTGATTTTTTTGAAGGATGGACAGATTAAAAAATCGTATACGAATGAAACAAGAGTACCGGCAGACAAGTTGGAGGATTTATAAGATGCAGAAAATTTTAAGAAAAAGAGTTTTACGGGATTTGAAAGAAAATTTCTTTCGCTATCTGGCACTGGGACTTTTAATTATTCTTTGCATGTATATGATTGGCTCTTTAGTTGGTGCAGGAGAAACAATTGTGCAGGGAGTGGATGAACAGGCTGAGAAAAATCACATGGAAGATGGTCAGTTTACCTGTTTTGTGCCGCTATCAAAAGATAATAAAAAAGTGCTTGCAGAACACGATGTGGAACTGGAAAAGATGTTTTACCTGGATTTTGCCAAGCAGAAAGAGACGATTCGTGTATTTCAAAACCGTCAAAAAATCAATTTGGTTGCACTGCGCGAGGGCCGTTTGGCAGAAAAAGAGAACGAAATTGTGTTAGAGAGACGTTATGCGGAGGAACATCAATATACGGTAGGCAGTCAGATTACACTTGGAAAAATCAAGTTTCAGGTGACCGGTATTGCAACGACGCCGGACTATGATGCTCCGCTTCGCAAAATGTCGGATACGATTGTAGACAGTAAAAATTTTGGTACGGCGTTTGTCGGTAAACGAGCGTACATTAAATTGAAACAGTCTCATCTGGCAGCACAGTCAGAGGAATACTTGTATGCTTACCGTCTTAAAGGAACTACAACTTCTGACGATGTCAAAGATTTTTTGAATGATTTTAAGGTAGATGCGGACGAAATATCGGATTTATTTTTTCAGGATTATTGGGAGAGAACCGGTGGTAAAGTGACTGATATTGATGATGGAATTGATGATTTGTCAAAAGGCGCAAAAAAACTGGCAGACGGACTTCGAAAACTTAATCGTTATAAAAATAAGCTGAACCTTGTGCCGGAAAAATTATTTGAAAATGCATTAGAGCAGACCGAAGAAGCATTAAAAGAAAATGGTACATCAGTATCGTTGACCGAGAAAAATTATGCCGATGAGTTGGAGCGTATGATTGCATCACAGTCGGGTATTACTGTTATGGCGTGGAAGAGTGCCAAAGAAAATCTGGATGCCCTTAAACAGTATAAGGATGGACTGTTGTCGTATACCGATGGCGTGGAAAAAGCAGGTGAAGGTGCTTCTAAATTGCAGGATGGTATGGATGAACTGAAAAATGGCGCAGATGAATTTATCGATGAGATGGATGTGAATCTTGCCAATTTGCAGTCTTTTGTGACGGCGGAAGATAATCCGAGAATTGGTGCCTCGGCAGATGATCAGAAAATTAATATTTCGGCAGGGCTTGTGTTTGGTGTCATTTTGATTGTTTTATTTGCATATGTGATTTCTGTCTTTACTATCCATAGCATTGAAAAAGAAAGTTCTATCATCGGAACTTTGTATGCACTTGGGGGATCTAGACGTGAACTAATGCATCATTATTTGATGCTGCCTGTGGTGGTAACGACACTTGCCGGAATCCTTGGATTTTTGGCGGCAGTCAGCCCGGTCGGAATTCCTGTACAGATGCAGGATTGCCTAGCATACTTTTCTATGCCGGAAATTACGGTCAAAGTACCGCTTTATTTGATTCTTTATGGCGTATTTATGCCGCCGGTTATGGCATGTGTTGTCAATTATATTGTAATTCGGAAGAAACTTTCAAGAACAGCTCTTTCGCTGATACGAAATGAGACGAAAAAGAAAAAGCAGAAAGCGGTTCAATTAGGGAAAATGAACTTTTTGAAAATGTTCCGTATCCGTCAGATGTTGAGAGAATCCCGTGCGGGTATTACAGTGGCGGTCGGTATGTTTATTGCTTTGCTCTGCATGATGATTAGTTTAGACTGCTATGAGCTGTGTGTTCATGTGCGTGATAATAACATTGCCGACACGAATTACGATTATATGTATACGCTGAAATATCCGGAAAAAGAGGTGCCGGATGGCGGCAGTCCGGCGCTTGCTAAGACGATGAAAAAACAGATTTACGGTTATAACTGGGATGTTACGGTTCTTGGAATCGAAAAGGGAAATTCGTACTTTGATGCTAATGTTGAGAAGGGAAAAGGGAAAGTAGTTGCTTCATCTGCCCTTGCCCAGAAATATGAGTTGTCTATTGGTGACGAATTTACGTTAAAAGATGAGGAAACGGATACCTTATATGCGTTCGAGGTGACCGATATCTGCCAGTATGCTCCGGCGTTTTATGTCTTTATGGACATTGATAGTGCCAGAGATTTGTTTGGTGAGCAGGATGATTATTATAATACCATTTTTTCGAATAAAGATTTAAAGATTCCTTCCGGACGTTTATACGCAACAACGACGAAGGAAGATATTGAGAAATCAGCGGATGTATTTATGCAGATGATGGTCAGCATGGTTATTACCATAACGATTGTTTCCACGTTAATTTTTATCCTTGTGATGTATTTAATGATGAAAGTGATGATTGACCGCTCTGCATATTCCATTTCATTAATGAAGGTATTTGGATTCCGGACAAGAGAAATTCGGAAACTTTATCTGGATGGAAACTTTTATATTGTACTTGTTTCCGCAATTGTCAATATACCGTTATCAAAGGCAATTATGGATTGGATGTACCCAAGATATCTGGTAAGCAACATTGCATGTGGACTGGATTTATCGTTTGAGCCATGGCTGTATGTGGCAGTCTTTGCTTTGATAATGATTTGTTATTTTGTTATCAATCGTGTACTGGTTGGCCGATTAAAGAAGATGACACCGGCAGAGGTACTTAAAAATCGAGAGTAAAAAAATGTGGTGGGAATTGAAAGGATGTGTTAGAATAGAGAAAATTGCAATGGAAATAAGTGAGTGATAGGTATGAGCCGGTACAAAAAAGAGATTGTTAAGCATTTGTCTGCTCTGATGCAGGAAGGGCCAATTGAAGAAAATAAAAATTATATCCAGCACGGCGATGTGACGGTTTTTGATCACTGCATCGCTGTTGCGGAATACAGCTGTAGAATGGCGGAGTTTCTGCATCTTTCCGTGAATCGAAAAGCGATGATACGGGGAGCATTGCTTCATGATTATTTTTTGTATGACTGGCATAATCCGGACAATGGCCATCGACTGCATGGCTTTTCTCATCCTTATACATCACTAAAAAATGCGAAAAGGGATTATTCGATTACAAAACGGGAAGCTGATATTATCGTAAAGCATATGTTTCCATTAACGATTGTACCACCACAGACAAAGGAGGCATGGATTGTCTGCTTAGCAGATAAAATATGTGCCGGCGAGGAAACAATAAAAGGGATACGAAAAAGAAAACGGAGAAAAAGCAGATGATAATATGGAGCTGTACAATTGTTTTAAGTTTTTTTGTGTATAGTTTTTTGGGATGGCTGTGGGAGTCGACAGTTTGTTCTTTGCATAATGAGAAACAGTTGATTAACCGGGGATTTTTATTAGGACCATTGTGCCCGATTTATGGTGCAGGAGCACTTTGCTGTTATTTTGCGTTGTATTACGTGGAAAATCCAGCAGCGGTGTTTGTTCTGTCCGCTCTTTTGTGCTGTGCATTGGAATATCTTGTCTCGTATACGATGGAAAAGATGTTTCACACAAGGTGGTGGGATTATAGTGATTTCCCATTTCATTTAAATGGGCGGATTTGTCTGTACGGTGCGCTGGCATTTGGAATTGGGTGCTTTTCCGTGAGGTTTTTTGTGCAGCCGGCACTGTTTCGTTTATTTTCCTATATGGAACCCTGGGGCTTATTCGTGGTGAGCGTAGTTTTTTTTGTGTTGTTTATTACTGATTTGCTTTTAACGATAGCAAACTGGAAGCAGTTAAACAAGCACTTGGCAACCATTCATGCCTACCTCAATGGTTCCGCAAATCAAATTATGGAAAATTTCTCAGAGAAAATCCCGGAGTCGCTCATCAGCGATGAAAACGGTATACGGGTAAAAATCCGCAGGGTATCAGTCCTTTTGCAGAAAAGAGAACTGCGCTTTTTTGGGGCATTTCCGAAGTTAAAGATTTATGCGTATGATAAGACGATTAAAAAACTTCAGTTAAAAGAGAGATGGAGTGAGTTTCGGGAGCGGAAATTAAAGCGGTAAAGGAGGACGATTTGTGAAAAAAGAGCAATTGGTACGTCATGAATTTGAGCCGGTATATGATAAAAATTCTGAAATTTTAATTCTGGGAAGTTTTCCTTCCGTGAAGTCGAGAGAACAGGGCTTTTATTATGGGCATCCACAGAACCGTTTTTGGAAGGTGTTAGCTGCCATTGTACAGGAGAAGATACCGGATTCCATTGAAGAGAAAAAGGAAATGTTGTTAAGAAATCACATCGCAGTATATGACGTGATTTGGCAGTGTAAGATTACCGGTTCGAGTGACAGCAGCATTAAAGATGTGGTACCGGCAGATATTACGACTATAGTAGAACTATCGAAAATAAGGAAAATCTATGCAAATGGGAAACTGGCGGAAAAACTTTTTTCGAAGTATCAGGAAAAGAAGGTTGGAATAAAAGCAATTGGACTTCCCTCGACGAGTCCGGCAAACGCAGCCTATTCTTTGGAGCGGCTTGTTGAAATCTGGTCAGAACAGATAAAACAGAAATAAAAAGGACTACGAATCATAAGCGATGGATCGTAGTCCTTTTTCGATAGGCAATTGCTAATAATTACGGAGCTGCCGGTACCGGTGTCTCGGTAGGTACAGCAGTTGCATCCGTGTAATTATCCGGATTTACCGGTGTGTTATCGGATGGTGTACCTGGAACGTCTGGTGTTTCCTGTTTTACCGGAAGTGCCTCGGCACGTTTTACAGCACTATCAAAAGAGGCTTTATAGGAATTGTATTCACTGTATCCTTTCAGGCGTTTGATGGCTGCCTTTCCATCTTTAATCAGGGCTTTTGTTGTTGCATTATAGTATGTTCTCTTTTTCAAAGTGTCAATGTACCATTTTGCCTTTTTTAAACGGTTTGCCTTTAATGTATTGTTTGCCTCAGTTGCTGCGTTTTCTGCATCAATCTTTTGCTGTTTCTGTATTTTATCTGCCTCATCGGCTTTTGCTTCTTTAATAGCCTTTTCCCATTTGTTTTTAACAATATCTTTTAGTGAGTTATATTTGGTAGCAACTCGCTCTTTATAAGGACCTTGTGCATATTCGTCCGGAATTTTTGCAATAATTGCATTTACTTTGTCATACTCATTCTCAAAAGCGGAAGCAGTTTTTACGTCCTTAATTTTATATTTTTCAAAAGCGGAAACAACCTTTTCTGCTTCTTTTTTTGAAGAGGATAACTTGTATTCCTTTTCCCAGTTTGACTTCCTGTCGCTGTTTTGCTGCGAATAATAATCATAGCCGCCCGGACGCTGGCTGTAATAGCGTTTTAGCGGATTATAACTGATTTCCTTTGCCGAAGAAGATAAGTTTCCACCGGATACTCTTCGCAGTTCAATGGTTTCCGGAAGGTCAAAATTTGCCTGTTTTTTGTTCTTATGAAGTCCGTTCATAAAACTTGACCAGATGCGGAGCGGATAGGTGCTTCCGTACATACCAGGCATTTTGCGTGGCGTGTCGTAACCAATCCAGACAGCCGTTGTGTAGTAACTTGAAAAACCGCAGAACCAAGCATCTTTGTTGCTGCTTGTTGTACCAGTTTTACCAGCGTAGATTTGCTTGCTGTTATATCCTGCATGACCGGTTCCGTAAGATTCGTTAAATGTGCCCTGCATCATATCTTTCATAATGAAAGATGTGTCTGCGGAGTAGACTTCCGTTTCACTGTCCTCGATTTCTGGTGCCTCGTAAACGGTTCCGTTTGTTTCGTGTTCAATCTTAACAAGACAGGTGCGGGAACTCATTTTACCATTATTCTCCAGTGTGGCATAACCTCGGCACATATCGTTAATTGTAACACCATAAGTGAATCCGCCTAAAGAAACCGCCGGAGCCAGATTATCGGCATAGGAGAGGGAAGAAAACTGCAGTTTATCTAAATAGTTCATCGCAGTTTCCGTACCGACTTCTTTGAAAATCTGGAAAGCAACGGTATTTAAACTTCGCGCAAGTCCTTCGCGGACGGTGACATTTCCATGATAGCCGCCGCCACTGTTACTTGGACTGTAACTTTTTTTGTTGGTGTTATCCCAATAGACTTTGTGGTCGTTGATAACGGTTGAGCCATTGATAACGCCATTGTCAATGGCCGGTGCGTAATCTAAAAGCGGTTTAATGGTAGAACCAGGCTGGCGCTTTGAAAGAAAGGCACGGTTATACTGGTCGTTCTGTGTTCTGCCACCCACCACGGCAACCACATATTGTGTTTCGTTGTCGATACACATGGCAGCACTCTGCAATGCATATTTTTTCGTTTTTTTGCTTTTCTCCGTAAAGGTTGATAAGGTTTTGGATACGGATTTCTGCAGGCGCTTTTGAATCTTTGGATTCAGCGAAGTGTATATTTTATAACCACCTGCGCGGATTTCTGCTGAGCGTTTGCTGTATTCCGTGGAGTATTTTTTGTTATAAGTATCCTGATCTTTTTTCGAAGAAAAATTGTACTGGAACTTAAAGCCATGCTCTTTCATTAACTGGATGGCAGCCCGGTCAATGGCATAACTCATCATATAATTTTCTGAAGAGGAACTGGTGTCCAGACCGACAATAGTTATTTCTTCATTTTTTGCTTTAGTAAACTGTTTTTTTGTGATATAACCCTGTTCTAACATGTTATTAAGAACCTGAAGCTGTTTTTCCTTGGCAAGCTTCATACTTGCAATCGGATTATAATTATTTGGGCTGTTGGAAATACCACAGAGCATGGCAGCCTGACCAAGTGTTACATCTTTGGCAGAGCAGCCAAAGTAAAATTTGCTTGCGGTTTCTACGCCATAACACCGGTTGCCATAGAAGTTACTATTGCAGTAGAACTCCATAATGTCAGCTTTGTTGTATTTTTGTTCCAGTGCCGGTGCAAGTAAAACTTCGGTTAATTTTCTGCCGAAAGACTGCTTTTGCGACAGCAGATTATTTTTGATAACCTGCTGGGTAATGGTACTTCCACCCTGAGTGATTTCTCCTTTATTTGTAATGAGGGAAATGCCCGCACGTGTAATTGACTGTAAATCAATGCCGCGGTGTTCCATAAATTTTTTGTCTTCGGTTGCTATGTATCCGTATTGGATATATTCCGAAATTTTATTGATTTTTACATATTTATAAGAGCCACTGTCGATTTCACCAATTTTCTTCCCATCTTTGTCGTAGATGACAGTGTTGGAAAACATATGAAAACTGTTTTCGTTCAGGTTTGACAGTTTGTCGTATGCCTGCTCACAGGCATCCTGATACATTGGAAGCATTTTGGCATACAAAATTCCACCGGCAATTCCACCAATAATTAAAACCAGTAAAATTACATTCAGAATAACTTTTGAAAATGTCAGGCAGAAATTCAAAATATGGTAGAGCAGGACAAAAGGGAAGGAAATAATCTTGCAGGTGATGTCAAACCAACGTTTGTCAACACGCATTTGTTTGATGCTATTTTTCCATTCGTTCCATTTGGCTTTCATGTGTTGCCTCCTTCTTCTTTTTATTCAGCTTAATGATATTATGGATCCAGACCCCCAATAATAGGAGAAGAATCCAGTTTACCACATTTTTATAAAATGGCTGCCGTATCAAACAGTAATTTGGTGATGTTGTATTTACGTAAATTGTAATCTGTTGTCCGGCCTCATTGGATATGCCAAAGAGATGTGGCAGGATAAAAAATTTATCTTCCTTATATTCTGTTCCTTCATATTGATAAGAAAGTTCTGCCATCGGAATCAGGAGAAGAAAACCGTCCGTCTTTTTTGCAACAATGGTGGCGGTAGTTTTTTCATAGCTTCCGTAGTTAAGTATACGGCTGCACATATCGATGTTCATAAAGAGCAGAACCATCAAAAGAAAGAATAGTATTACCAAACGGGGCAGTAACGGCGGTGTCTTGCGAACCCGCTGTTTCCGTTCTTTTTTTTGCATAAAAGTCCTCCATTTTTCGTAAATTATTCTTTATTATACAATTAAAAAGGCAATTTGTAAAACCTTATATGCCAATTTGTCCTTCTTTTATGCTATTTTTCACAGAAGAGGGGTGAAAAATAGAATAGACAATTACAGAGGGATTGGATATAATAAGGACAAATGCAGGAGAGGAAAGATGGTTATGAGCAGACGAAGAATGCATCAAAAGGATGCGATTATTTTGGCAGGATTATTAGGCGGTGTGTTATTGCTGTTGTTTTCTCCACTTTGGGGACCGATGATCTGGCGTGCACCGGCATCGTTTTCAGAACCGGTGGCTGTATCCGGTCAGGCAACAAAAAAAGAAGAAAAAAAAGAAACGAAAGAAGAGCCAAAACAGCTTCCTATCGTAAATGAGGAAGGGATGACGCTTGCAGAGCGTATCAACACGCCGAAAGGATATACAAGAGAAGAGGCAGAAAAGGGAAGCCTTGTGGAGTTTTTACGAAAATATTCCTTAAAAAAATCTACAGGTGTAGTAAAAACGTGGGATGGAAAAAAGGCAAAGGACATCACCAACACGCCGGCGGTTTTCAAACTTCCGTTAGCAAAGGAGAATCTTCAGTGGGCCGGCGGTTCCGTGATTCGATTATATACCGAGTATTTGTGGGAAAATCAAATGTATGACAAAATCTCTTTTCAGTTTTCCGATGGCTTTGCAGCACAGTATCAAAAGTGGAGAGAAGGATTCCGCATCCGCAAAGATGCGACCGGCGCAATTTGGGTCAATGGTGGTGAACTGGATAAAACGAGGAAAAATCTGGAAGCATATCTGCACTGCGTTTTGACTTATACATCGGTTTCAACCTTGGAAAAAGAGACGAAAAAGATTAAAAAAGATAACTTGCAGACCGGTGATTTGTTTTTGGATGCAGCGACCGGTGATGCGGCAGTGGTTGTTGATGTGTGTGTCAATGAAAATGGCGAGAAGGCATTTTTACTTGGAAAGGGCGGAAAGCCCGCAAAACAGTTCCATCTGCTCACAAATCCGGCACACGAGATGGACCCATGGTATTACGAATCGGAATTACAGTACCCGTTTGTAACATCAGAGGGAGAATTTAAGAAGGGTTCTCTTCGTCATCCGACCTATTTGGATTGATTGTAGAAAATATGCACAAAAAAGCATGTAATATTGTTATTTTTTTGACAAAGTGACAAAAACCTCAAAAAAAACGATAAAAAAGGTTGAAGAATTTGTCGATTGCCTATATAATGGGAAATGTTGAAAAATATTAGTGAAAAAGAAAATTTCGAAAGGAGTTCATTATGAGCGAAAATACTTGTCTTGAGAAGCAGCCTCTGTGTGATGAGATGCTGCAGAAGATGGACACATATTGGCGTGCAGCAAACTATTTGTCCGCTGGTCAGTTGTATCTGTTGGATAACCCGCTGCTTCGCAAACCACTTACTATGGATCATGTTAAAAAGAAAATTGTAGGTCACTGGGGAACAGTACCGGGACAGAACTTTGTCTGGACTCACTGTAACCGTGTTATCAAACGGTATGATCTGGATATGATTTACATTTCCGGTCCTGGACACGGCGGAAACTTCCAGATTGCCAATACCTACATTGATGGAACATACAGTGAAATCTATCCTAATATTTCTCAGGATGTTGAGGGTATGCAGAAGATGTTCAAACAGTTCTCATTCCCATGTGGAGTACCAAGTCACTGTGCACCGGAGACTCCAGGTTCAATTAATGAAGGTGGAGAACTTGGTTATTCAGTCGCTCATGCGTTTGGTGCCGTATTTGATAACCCGGATTTGATTGCAGTTCCAGTAGTTGGTGACGGTGAATCTGAGACAGGCCCACTGGCAACTTCCTGGCAGTCCAATAAATTCTTAAATCCGATCACAGATGGTGCGGTTCTTCCAATCCTTCATATGAATGGATACAAGATTAGCAACCCTACTGTATTTGCACGTATGTCTCATGAAGAAGTAGAGAATTTCTTCAAGGGATGCGGATGGGATCCGATCTTTGTAGAAGCAAAAGATGAAATGAACGATGGTATCGATCCGGAAGATCATATCGCTATGCACAAGGCTATGTGCGAGGCAATGGACAGCTGTATCGAGAAAATTAAAGCAATTCAGAAACATGCTCGTGAAAACAACGATGCAAAGAGAGTTGCTTGGCCAATGATCGTACTTCGTACTCCAAAGGGATGGACAGGCCCAAGAGTAGTAGACGGACAGAAAATCGAAGGTTCTTTCCGTGCACATCAGGTTCCTATGTCAATGGAAAAACCAGAGCATTTGGATCAGTTGAGAGAGTGGCTGCTTAGCTACAAACCAGAAGAACTCTTCAATGAAGACGGAAGCGTTAAACAGGAGATCGTTGATATGGCTCCTAAGGGAAATGCTCGTATGGGTGCTAACCCACATGCAAACGGTGGTCTTCTTTTGAAAGATCTTCGTCTCCCGGATTTCCGTGAGTATGGTGTGAAAGATGTTGTTCCTGGTGAGACTCAGGCACAGGATATGATTGAGCTTGGTGCTTATGTGCGTGACATCTTCACATTGAATAAAGAAAATAAAAACTTCCGTATTTTCGGACCGGACGAATCTATGTCTAACCGTCTGTATCATGCATTCGAAGTTGAGAATCGTCCTTGGAATGCAAATATGTACAGTGATGATGACAACCTTGCACTGGATGGACGTATCATGGATGGTATGCTTTCTGAGCATATGTGTGAAGCATGGCTGGAAGCTTATCTTCTTACCGGACGTCATGGTTTCTTTGCTTCTTACGAAGCATTTATCCGTGTTGTAGATTCGATGGCAGCACAGCATGCAAAATGGTTGAAAGTAACAAACCAGCTTTCCTGGAGACAGCCAATTGCATCCTTGAACTTCATTTTGACATCGAATGTATGGCAGCAGGATCATAATGGATTTACACATCAGGATCCAGGTTTCTTAGATCATTTGGCTAACAAGAAGGCAGACGTTGTACGTATGTACCTTCCACCAGATGCAAACTGCTTGCTTTCCTGCTTTGATCACTGTGTAAAGAGCAAGAACTATGTTAATGCAATTGTTGCATCCAAACATCCAAGCAAACAGTGGCTGACAATGGAGCAGGCTGTTAAACACTGTACACAGGGTATCAGTGTTTGGGAATGGGCTAGTAACGACCAGAATGCTGAGCCGGATCTTGTTATGGCATGTTGTGGTGATACACCAACACTTGAGACTCTTGCTGCTACAACAATTCTTCGTGATGCAATGCCTGAATTGAAGATTCGTGTAATTAACGTAGTAGACTTGTTTAAACTTGAGTCTGACAGCAAACATCCACATGGTCTTTCTGACCGTGAGTATGATGCTCTGTTTACAAAGGATACACCGGTTATCTTTGCATTCCACGGATATCCAACACTCATTCATGAGTTGACTTATGAGCGTCATAATAAAAATGTTTCTGTACATGGTTATCAGGAAGAGGGTACAATTACTACTCCATTTGATATGCGTGTTCAGAACGAGATTGACCGCTTCAATCTTGTTAAAGATGCAATTATGCACCTTCCACAGCTTGGAAACAAAGGTTCTTACCTTATCCAGCAGATGAACGACAAATTGGTTGAGCATAAACAGTATATTGCGGAATATGGTCAGGATCTTCCTGAAATTCGCGATTGGAAATGGCACAAATAATTTCATTGTAAGGTGAATAAGAGGGGGCTGTCAGCGGGCAGCCCTCTTTCTTTTGGAAAAATAAAGGGGAATGAAAATGAAGGCAGTTGCAATCATTTATACAGATTTTTCTGAAAAATTTGGAATCCCAAGGCAAGGAGCGTTGGCTCATGAGTCCGAAGGAATTATCGTATTTGAACCGGAATACCGCATGGAAGAGGCACTGCGTGGTATTGAGAAATATTCTCATTTGTGGCTTTTGTGGCAGTTTTCAGAAAATGTATCGAAAAAATGGTCGCCTACTGTTAGACCTCCGAGACTGGGGGGAAATAAGCGAGTAGGCGTGTTTGCCACCCGCTCACCATTTCGCCCGAATCCGATTGGACTAACTGCCGTTCGACTCATTGGTGTGGAGCAGACAAAAAATAAGGGAGCGGTGCTTCGAGTTGCCGGCGTAGACTTAATGAATGGAACGCCGATTTATGATATTAAGCCTTATTTACCGTATGCGGACAGTATCCCGGAGGCATCTTTAGGCTTTGCCGGTGAGCATTTAATGGATGTGCTTGAGGTAGTATGTTCTGATGAATTATGGGGGAAAATACCAGAGGATAAAAGAGGAGCATTAGAAGAGGTATTGAGCCAGGATCCAAGACCGGCTTATCATGAAGATGAGACGAGAAAATATGGTATGGAGTTTGCTGGGTTTGATATTATTTTCCATGTAAAGGAAAAGGTTTTATATGTGGACGAGATTAAGAAAGGAAACTTGACAACAAAATCAAAGTTGTTATAATAAGTATATCCTATCAAAATTATATGAAAAGGAGTGCGAATTATGGACTCATTAATATATTTAGACAATGCTGCAACGACAGCAGTTAAGCCGGAAGTTTTTGAACAGATGATGCCTTACTTTATGGACACATATAGTAATCCGGCGAGTGTTTACAGTTTTGCCGGAAAAGCAAAGAAAGCGGTTGACGATGCGAGAGAGCAGATTGCAAATGCTTTAAATGCGAAAACACCGGCAGAAGTTTATTTTACCGGAGGCGGAAGCGAGGCTGACAACTGGGCAATTAAGATGACAGCAGAAGCTTATCAGAATAAAGGAAAACACATTATTACAACGAAAATTGAGCATCACGCCGTACTTCATACGACTGCATGGTTAGAGCGCAAAGGCTTTGAAGTGACTTATCTCGATGTGGATGAAGATGGTTTGATTTCGTTGGACGAACTGGAGAAAGCTATTCGTCCGGATACGATTTTGATTTCTGTGATGTTTGCCAATAATGAAATTGGAACGATGGAGCCAATTAAAGAGATTGGTGCCATTGCAAAAAAACATGATATTTTGTTTCACACGGATGCGGTTCAGGCATTTGGTCATGTGCCGATTGATGTGCAGGAAATGAACATTGATATGTTAAGTGCAAGCGGTCATAAATTCCATGGTCCGAAAGGAATTGGATTTATGTATCTGCGCAACGGCGTAAAGATTGGACCATTGATTCATGGTGGTGCGCAGGAGCGCTCCCGTCGTGCCGGCACACATAATGTACCGGGAATCGTTGGTATGGGTGCAGCGACTGCACTGGCTGTACAGAATATGGAAGAAAATGCGAAAAAGCAGATTGAAGTCCGCGACTATTTGATTTCCCGTATTGAGAAGGAAATTCCTTATGTAAAAGTGAATGGTCACAGAGAGAAGAGACTTCCGAATAATGTAAATGTATGCTTCCGATTTATTGAGGGAGAGTCCCTTCTGATTATGCTTGACCAAAAAGGAATTTGTGCATCGAGCGGCTCGGCATGTACATCCGGTTCTTTGGATCCTTCACATGTATTGCTGGCAATTGGACTTCCTCATGAGATTGCACATGGTTCGCTTCGTTTGACGTTGTCCGAAGAAACAACCAAAGAAGATGCTGATTATGTTGTGGACAATCTGAAAATGATTGTTGAGAGACTTCGCAGCATGTCACCTCTTTATGATGATTTTGTAAAGAAAGAAAGCGAGGGAAAATAAATGTACAGTGAAAAAGTAATGGATCATTTTTCAAATCCGAGAAATGTTGGCGAGATTGAAAATGCCAGTGGTGTAGGAACAGTCGGAAATGCTAAGTGCGGCGATATCATGAGAATGTACTTAGACATTGATGAAGATACAAAAATTATTAAAGAATGTAAATTTAAGACATTTGGATGCGGCGCAGCAGTTGCGACCAGCAGTATGGCAACGGAACTGGTAAAAGGAAAAACGATTTACGAGGCACTGGAAGTGACAAACAAAGCAGTAATGGAAGCTTTAGATGGACTTCCGCCGGTAAAAGTTCACTGCTCGCTTTTGGCAGAGGAAGCCATTCATGCTGCTTTGTGGGATTACGCTGAGAAGCATGGAATTAAGATTGAAGGATTGGATAAACCAAAGGCAGACATTAATGATGAAGAATAAGAAAACCGTAGTGGTAGGCATGTCCGGAGGGGTTGATTCCTCTGCGGCTGCCTACCTTTTAAAACAACAGGGATACGATGTGATTGGCGTAACGATGCAAATCTGGCAGCAGGAAGATACCTGCACCATCGAGCATGAAGGCGGATGCTGCGGTCTGAGTGCTGTCGAGGATGCCAGACGTGTGGCAAATCAGATTGGAATCCCTTATTATGTGATGAATTTCCGTGAAGAATTTCAGGAAAATGTCATTGATTATTTTGTGAAGGAATATAGAGCGGGAAGAACACCGAATCCGTGTATAGCGTGCAACCGGTATGTGAAATGGGAATCTCTGCTGCAAAAAAGTCTGGCGATTGGTGCTGATTATATTGCGACCGGTCACTATGCTAAGATTGTGCAGTTAGAAAATGGAAGATATACGCTGATTCGCTCGGATGCAAAAGGAAAAGACCAGACTTATGCCTTATATAATCTGACACAGAATCAGTTATCGCATACACTTTTTCCGATTGGCTCATACGAAAAACCGCAGATTCGTGCAATTGCGGAAAAGGCGGGCCTTCAGGTGGCACATAAGCCGGATAGTCAGGAAATTTGCTTTGTGCCGGATAATGATTACGCCGGTTTTATTGAACGCGAGACCAATGAAGTGGAAAAGCCGGGAAATTTTGTTTTGACTTCCGGTGAAATCCTTGGTACACACAAAGGAATCGGGCATTATACGATTGGTCAGCGAAAAGGCTTAGGAATTGCTTTTGGCGAGCCGATGTTTGTTGTGGAAATCTGTCCGGAGACAAATGAAGTTGTACTTGGAAAAAATGATGAAGTCTTTACGGACTGGTTAAAGGCAAATCAGGTAAATCATATGGCAGTGGACCACTTTGAAGTGGGACAGAAAGTGACTGCAAGAATCCGTTATAATCATGGTGGGGCAAAAGCGGTAATTTCAGAAGTGACAGAGGATTCTTTTTCTCTTACATTTGAAGAACCTGTCCGGGCAGTTACACCGGGACAGGCCGTTGTTTTATACGATGGTGATTATGTGCTTGGCGGCGGAACGATTTGCCGCAAAGAAAAAGAAGATTAGCACCATCCACCATCAATTGTCAGAATTTGACCTGTCAGATAGATGGGAGCTTTAGAAAGAAGTGAAATTGTTTGTGCCACTTCTTCTACACTTCCCATTCGTCCGGCGGGTATTTCTTCGCATATTTCACGAATTTCGTCTTTTGAAAAACAAGCATTCATCGGAGTATCAATCATACCGCAGGCAAGCGCATTTACGGCGATGTTACTTGGTGCAAGCTCCTTGGCGAGCGCTTTTGTAAACAGATTGATGCCACCTTTGGCTGCCGAATAAGCAACTTCGCAGGAAGCCCCTACATTTCCCCATACAGAAGAAATCATAAGGATTCGTCCCTTTTTTTTCGATATCATATAAGGCACAACTTTCCTACAACAGTAGAATACTGAAGATAAGTCACTGTTAATTACATTCATCCATTCCTCATCAGACATATCCGTCAGTAATCCGATGTGGGAAATACCGGCGCAGTGCAGGAATAAATCCACATGTCCGAGTGATTCAACCGCTTTTTGTATCAACTGCCCCGCTTCTTTTGCGTTACTCAAATCTCCACAGAGCGAAAAGATAACCGCATCGCTGTTTGGTTGTGCATCCATGCACGCCTGTTTGACTTTTTGGAGTTTTTCTTTGGAACGGTTTCCTAATAAAGCCAGTGAATACCCTTCTTTTGCTAACTGGATGGCGGCTGCTCCGCCGATTCCTCCGGATGCCCCGGTGATGACCGCTGTTTTTTTCATTTTCATGCCTCGCTTTTTTTTCTTATTTTAGAGCATAAGAGGGTGCAGTGCAAGTAATCTGGCAGGATTTTTTTAGTTTTCAACGATTAGGCAGGAAAGTTTGTGATTCATGGGCCGCTCCCGCTAAGACAAACGCACAGGGGTATCGGCACGCAAACTACGCGTTGCCTGATACCCGTGTGTTTGTATCCCATTTATCACAAATTTTCCTGCCTAATCGTTGGAAGCTAAAGAAAATTGTGACAGATTGTACATCTTGGTTTTGGGGAGTTAGGGGAGGGTGATAAGCGGTTGGGTTTTGCTTTCTCAGGATTCTAATAATTCAGTAAGAAGAATTCGCAGCGAGTGGGTACAAATACGCAAGTATCAGGCATTGCGTATTTTGCATGCCGATACTTCTGCGTATTTGTCTGAGCGGGAGCGCCCACGAGATGCGAATCCTTCTTACTGAATTACTAGAAACCGAAAAAACACCAACCAATGATTGAATTCCTCCCCATCATCTGATATAATATTAATACTTATGTGCACATGGCACGCAATTTTTGCGGGAGGAATAGTATGAAAAATCGAAGTATTGCACAAATTATACTTATTAATTTTTTTAAGACAATTGGTGTTATTGTATTGCTGTTAGGCGTAGGTGTACTCAGTTATTATCTTACAATGCTGTTTTTGAAACAGACGCAGCGAGTGGAGAGAAGTACGCAGTACGAGCATGTGATTGATGTAAATCCCGGCAGCATGGAATCCAGCAACTTAATTTACAGCTATGACAAGAAGAGCGGAAAAATCGATGCAATGGTGCTTGAATTGTTTGATGCCGGAACGAAGAACATGACATATGTGACGATTCCTGCCAGTACGCAGATTACGATTTCGGCAAAGACCTATAATGATTTATTAAAGAAAAGTTCCAAACTGCCGCAGGTGATTACAATGTCAGAAATTTCTTCTTATTTTGAAGGAGATGTCAAATATGAGTATGGTATTCTTATTTTGCAGGAGGAATTAAAAGCGGATATCGGTTATTTTACCGCGATGACGTCGGATGAATTTAACAAATGTTTTGAATGGGAGAATGGCAAAAAGAAAAAACTCTGCCCGACAAAACAGCTTTTGGATGAGGCAGCGAAGTGCAGCGATGAAAGTGATATGAATGATTTGATTGAATCCAAATGGGATTCTTTGATTAGTGATGTGACATTGGGTCAGAAGCAGCATTACAGCAAAGAATTAAAACAGGTCAATCGCGAATATATTCACACATATTGTGCAAAAGGGCAGATGTTTAATAAGAAATTTAAGTTAGATAAAACAAAAACTGCCAAGATGATTGAGAAGATCTGGGAGAAAAAAGCTTACCAGAGTGCACAAAACAGCACGAGCAGTATATCTTCCACGGAAAATAAAGGAACGGTGTGGATTTATAATGGAAGTAAGATAACCGGACTTGCTGCAAAATATCAGAAAATACTTCAGGAAGACGGTTATGAAGTAAAAGGTGTTGGTAATGCGACAGGTAACATCCGTTCGCAGACAGTTATTTATGCAACAAAGAAAAAGAAAGCCAATGCATTGAAGAAATATTTCAAAAACCCACTGATTCAGACGGCTGATAATATGAGCAGCGGCGCATCCATCGAGATTGTACTTGGTACGGATGATGACATACAGTAACGAAAACCGAACATTCTGACAGAAAGCGAGGTGTTTACGTGGGGACTAAAGTAAATATCATGGACATGCAGGTGGATTTGCTGACCAAAGAAACACTGAAGCAGGAAATGCAGAATTTTCTGGAGAATGAAACGGTGAATGTAGCACATGTTATTTCGCTGGATTATATGGATGCCTATGATAAAAATGAGCTGGTGCGTGAGTCGCTCGCTCATGCAGACCTTGTTCTCCCCGGTGAAAAAGCAATACTGACAAGACATCATGTTGATGTTTTGGAGACCGGCGGTATGGCAGTTGATTATCACGCGGAGTTAGAACTGCTTTCGCTTGCAAACGAGAATAACCGGACAATTTATTTGGTGCTGCGAAGTGAGAAAGAAGCCAAAATGGTATATCGCTTTTTATCCGAATATATTGACAGAGATCAGATTGTCGGTATCTATGTGGCGGATGGAGAAGTTGCAGAGGAGAGTCTGATTAATGACATTAACATGAAACTGCCGGATATTGTGCTTTTATCGATGGAGAGCACAGAGCAGGAGGAGTGGCTTGAGAATAACCGTGCGAAGGTGAATACCAAACTTTGTGTGGTGATAGGAAGTGTGATGCCGCTTTTGTTCCGGGAAAATGTGCCGGTGCCGAAATGGCTGAAAAAACTACATCTGGGAGGTGTTTACCGCTGGTTTTTGGTGATGCCGTATTCCCATTCGCTAAGAAGGCGTATATTTCATAGAAAAATGGACGATTATAATACCAAGAAAAAATTTCGGAGGTAACAAAAATGTCCATATCAGAGAAGCGTATCTTTCGTTCCTATGGTATGATTACCATGGGAACTTTTTTGATGGCTTTGGGAACCTGTCTCATTTATGAGCCGATGTCAATGGTTACCGGAGGATTTTCAGGTGTGGGAATTGTACTTGAAAAATTATTTGGAATCCCGGTGTTTGCTGTGACATTTCTTTTAAACGTCCCTTTGTTTTTTATGGCGAGAAAATTCCACACAAGGGAATATTTATTTCGTTCGCTGTATGCCATGATTACGTTCTCACTGGCATTAGCGGTGATTCCCGTTACCTCCGTTACGCATCAGGACTATTTGATGGCGGCAATACTGGGTGGTGCATTTCATGGTGGGGGGCTTGGACTTGTGTTTCTTGCAGGAAGTTCCACCGGCGGCACGGATTTGTTAAGTACCCTTTTACATCCGCTGTTCCCAATGATGCGGCTGGCAAATATCATAGGAATTGTCGATGGTATAATTGTTGTTGTCGGTATGCTGGTTTTTGGTGTGCGGACGGCACTGTATTCCATTGTGGCGGTTTTTGTGACTTCGAAAGTAATGGATGGAGTGACATCCGGAATGCGTTATGCAAAAATTATGTATATCATTTCCGACCAGTCGGCAGAAATTGCAGAAATTATTCTGCACCAATTTGAGCGCGGGGTAACGGCACTGCGGGGAAACGGTATGTATTCCGGGAAGGAAAAGCAGATTTTAATGTGTGTTGTTTCACGCCGTGAGGCTGTTTCTATGGTAAAATATGTTAAGGAAGCCGATGAGCGGGCATTTGTGATTGTTGCTGATGCCAGAGAGGTGTTAGGGGAAGGGTTTAGCATCGGTAATTAGCATGCTAAACGGAATCTGTGCAATTTACACAAAAGATTTTTGAATTATTTAGGTATTTTGAATATGGTGTTTTTGATAAAGATAGTGTATAGTATCAGTTAGATGTTTGTGACAATATTATATCCTAGGAGGAATTTCAAATGGCAAGTTTATCTTTAAAAAACATCAATAAAGTATATCCAAACGGCTTTCACGCTGTTAAGGACTTTAACTTAGAGATTGAAGACAAAGAGTTTATTATTTTCGTAGGACCATCCGGATGTGGTAAATCTACTACACTTCGTATGATTGCCGGCTTGGAAGAGATTTCCAGTGGTGAGTTGTGGATTGGTGATAAATTGGTGAACGACGTTGAGCCAAAAGACAGAGATATCGCGATGGTATTCCAGAACTACGCTTTGTATCCACATATGTCCGTATATGACAATATGGCATTTGGTTTGAAACTGAGAAAAGTTGCAAAAGACCAGATTGACCGCCTTGTACATGAAGCAGCTAAAATCCTTGATATCGAGCACTTGCTTGATCGTAAACCAAAAGCTTTGTCCGGTGGTCAGAGACAGCGTGTTGCTATGGGACGTGCAATCGTACGTGATCCTAAAGTATTCCTGATGGATGAGCCGCTTTCTAACTTGGATGCAAAACTCCGTGTACAGATGCGTATCGAGATTTCTAAATTGCATCAGAGACTGGAAACAACAATTATCTACGTAACACATGACCAGACAGAGGCTTTGACACTGGGTACTCGTATCGTTGTTATGAAAGATGGTGTTGTGCAGCAGGTTGATTCTCCACTTGATTTGTATATGAGACCAAACAACTTGTTTGTTGCCGGATTTATCGGTTCTCCTCAGATGAACTTCATCGATGCAAAAGTAGTTGTATCCGGTTCTGAAGTACGTTTGATGTTTGGTTCTAACTCCATTAAACTTCCGGAGAATAAAGCTAAGAAGTTGATTGATAATGGATATGAAGATAAGACAGTTACCTTTGGTATTCGTCCAGAGGATATTAAAGATGAAGAGATGTTCATCAGCAACTCTCCGGATACTACACTGGAAGCTACTGTTAAAGTATACGAGATGCTTGGTGCAGAAGTATTCCTGTACTTCACAATTGAGACATTTGACATTACTGTACGTGTAAACCCTCGTACAACAGCTCGTCCTGGCGATACAATTAAGATTGCTTTGGATGGTTCTAAGATTCACTTGTTTGATAAAGAAACACAGGAAACAATTACAAACTAGTCTTAGCACGAAACATGTTTTTGCTGGGTGTCTTCTTAAGGAGGCACCCTTTTTGTGGCGTTACGACTAAAAAAGGAGGTTATATGAGTGAGTAACGAAAGTAAGAGTGTGGCAGTGCCGGAAGAGAACAAAATGGGTGTCATGCCGGTCGGCAGGCTGTTATTTAGCATGTCGCTCCCAATGATGTTATCCATGCTGGTTCAGGCACTTTATAATATTGTAGATAGTATTTTTGTGGCGAAGTTATCGGAGGATGCTTTGTCCGCGGTTTCCCTTGCCTTTCCTCTTCAGACGCTGATTTTTGCGGTTGGCGGCGGTACCTGTGTAGGTGTGAATGCTCTTTTGTCAAGGGCGTTGGGAGAAAAGGATTTTAAGAAGGCGAATGATGTTGCGATGAATGGTGCTTTTTTGACAGTCCTCAGCTATGTTGTATTTTTAATCCTTGGTCTTACGGTAGTAAAACCATTTTATGTAGGACAGTTAAATGGGACAAGTTCTCCGATTTATGGAATGGGCGTTGACTATTTGAGTACAGTCATGATATTTTCCATTGGTGTTTTTTGTCAGATGTATTTTGAGCGACTGTTGACTTCGGCGGGGAAAACTGTGTATACAATGCTCTCCCAGCTTACCGGTGCGGTTATCAATATTATTTTAGATCCGATTTTGATTTTTGGGCTGCTTGGTGCACCGGCAATGGGCGTTACCGGTGCGGCTGTGGCAACCGTAATCGGACAGTGTGGAGCGGCGATTCTTTCTGCTGTATTTAATGTGAAATTTAATCATGAGGTGGATTTGAAAATCAAAGGGTTCCGTCCGAGTGCTAAAATTATCGGATCAATTTATGCGATTGGAATTCCATCCATTATTATGCAGTCAATTGGTTCTGTTATGACTTATTGCATGAATCGGATTTTGATTGGATTTTCTTCGACGGCAACAGCAGTATTTGGTGTTTATTTTAAATTGCAGAGTTTCTTCTTTATGCCATTGTTTGGATTGAATAATGGAATTACACCGATTATTGCCTATAACTACGGAGCACAGAAAAAGCACAGAATGATAAAAACGATTAAAATGAGTCTGGTTGTATCGTTCTGTTTGATGTTTATTGGTTTCTTGGGATTTGAACTGATTCCAGATAAATTACTGGGATTGTTTGAGGCTTCGACAGCGATGCTTACAATTGGAGTTCCGGCACTTCGTATTATTGGAATCCACTTTTTGATTGCTTGGTTCTGCATTATTGCAGGTACGGTATTCCAGTCTTTGGGAAAGGCTGTTTACAGCATGGTGGTTTCGGTTATGCGTCAGCTTGTCGTACTGATTCCGGCTGCATATCTTCTGGCTCATATTGGCGGCTTGCATGTCACTTGGTGGTCATTCCCGATTGCGGAGAGTATGTCACTTGCGGTATCAACGATATTTCTTATGAGGATTTACAAAAAAATCATCAAACCGCTGCCGGATAAGGAATAAAAATAATATAAAAATTTTTTTTTGCAACTTTTCCTCCTTTTGAATCGTCTTATATATAAAGACAATACAAAAGGAGGTTTTATTATGATGAGAAACAAAAGAATACTGGGTGGAGCGTTACTGTTGTCTATGTCATTGCTTGGCGGCGGTTTAAATATGGGATTTTCAAATAACGGACAGCCTGCTATTGTGAAAGCGGCTGACACAAAAAGCCAAAGCGCACTGGCGGGATGGAACACCGGCAAAGAGGTAACCTATAAAGGTTCGGAAGCTACATATCATGCGTATTTATCCGAAGATGGGAAAAATGCATGGATTTATCTTGTAGAAACAACAAACAAGACAAAATCCTTAAAGTTTCCGGATGCGGTAGAAGGAGCTTCGGTGACAAGAGTGGGTTATGACACGGCACTTCGCAAATTGGAAGATGCAGATGAATTTAACCAGAACATTTCCGGTGTGACCGTTGAGTATGCACATGGTGTTGACGGCTGGAGCGAAAAGACGATAAATGTTGAATCCGTTGTTCTGCCAAAGAACTTGACGATATTAGAGTCAACAGCGCTTAGCGGACTTCGTAAAGTTAAGAGTATTACAATTCCGGATGGTGTGCAGAAAATTAGTGCAGAAACATTTTATGGCTGTAAGAGTCTTAAGGAAGTGAAATTGCCAAAATCACTTGCTTCCTTTGACAATTACACATCCTTTTCCGCCTGTCCGAAACTTTCCAAAGTCACACTTTCGAAGGAAAATAAAAGCTTTAAAATGCAGAAAGGCCTGTTATTAAATAAGAAGGGGACAAAGCTTATCTGGGCAGTGCCGGCGAAAAATAAAATTACAGTTCCTGATAGTGTTACTTCGATTGCGGATAATGCACTCAAAGCAGGAAAAGCAACAAGTGTTTATCTTGGCAAGAAGGTGAAAATGATTGGCAAAGATGCTATTGCCGGAAAGAAGATAACAAAGGTAAGTATTGCCAAGAAAAATAAAAGTATTGCCAAACAGGGGCAGTGTGTTTATGAGAAAAAGAGTGGCAAATTATTAATTGCCATTGCGAAAAAGAATGTAGTAAAAATAGGAAATAAGGTAAAACTGATAAGTGAAGATGCCTCTCTTTGCGGCAGCCGTCAGTTAAAAAAACTGGATATCGGGGCAAGTGTAAAAACGCTGCAGGGAGCATGGGGTGAATTTTACCGCGCCGGTTATGTGACAACAAAAGTGTATTTCCGCTCCAAAAATCCGCCGAAACTGACACAGAATAATGATAAAAATTATTGTTATCTTCCGATTTTCAGAGATGTGTATGTACCGAAAGCATCCCTGAAAAAGTACAAAAAATGGTATAAGAAAAATGATGCCCTTCAATTTGCGAGGATTAAGACCTTTTGACAATAACCCGAATAAATGGTACAATGAGGAGAAATGAGGTGTGGTGAACGAAAAGTACAAAAGGAGTAGTTAAGGAGGGGCATAAATGATATCAAACCAGATTTTGCAAAATACAATTGATGGTGTAAAAGGAATTACAAAAATAGACCTTAGTGTAGTAGATGCCGATGGAAATGTATTAGCAGAGACGGCAGGTGACAGTGAAGATTACTGTGCGACCGTTAAGATATTTGCAGATTCGCCGGCAGACAGTCAGGCGATTTTGGGATACCAGTTTTTTAAGGTTTATGATGAGAGCCAGTTAGAATACATTGTCGTGGCAAAGGGAGAGGCCGAGGATGTATATATGATTGGAAAGATTGTTGTATTCCAGATTCAGAACTTATTAGTTGCCTATAAAGAACGTTATGACAAAGATAACTTTATTAAGAATCTTTTGCTTGATAACCTCCTTTTGGTTGATATTTTTAACCGTGCGAAGAAACTTCATATCGAGATGAACGCACGCCGAGTTGTTTATATTGTAGAGACAAGTAAGGAAAAAGATAATGGTGCCTTAGAGACTGTACGCAGCATGTTTGCCGGTGGCAACAAGGATTTCATCACGGCAGTGGATGAGAAAAACATCATTATCGTAAAAGAAATTAAGGACAAAGATACTTACGAGGATTTGGAGAAAACCGCACAGGTTATCGTAGATATGTTAAATACTGAGGCAATGGCACGTGTACGTGTGGCGTTTGGAACGATTATCAAGGATATCAAGGAAGTTTCAAGATCCTATAAAGAAGCGAAGATGGCACTGGATGTTGGAAAGATCTTTTACAGTGACAAAAAGGTAATGGCGTATAGTAATCTGGGAATTGGACGGCTGATTTACCAGCTTCCGCTGCCACTTTGCAAAATGTTTATTAAAGAAATTTTCGATGACAACACACCGGATAATTTCGACGAAGAAACCTTGACGACAATTAACAAGTTCTTTGAAAATAACTTAAATGTTTCGGAGACATCGAGACAGCTTTACATCCATCGAAATACGCTTGTTTATCGTTTGGATAAATTGCAAAAGAGCACCGGACTTGATTTGCGTGTGTTTGAGGATGCGATTACATTCCGCATTGCGTTGATGGTTGTGAAGTATATGAACTATTTGGAGACCATTGAGTATTAATTGACGAGAGAGGTTTTGTATCATGGAAACAAAGAAAAAGGTGATACCTATTATTGCAATGGATCATGTCAGTAAGCAGTATTCTACAGGTGTGGAAGCACTAAGTGATGTATCCATTTGCATTCATAAAGGCGAATTTGTATTCGTAGTTGGTAAAAGTGGATCTGGCAAGTCCACTTTTATTAAATTGCTTTTAAAAGAGTTAAATCCGACCGAAGGCCGTATATTTGTCGGTGGCAGACAGGTGACAAATTTGAAGCGCAAACAGGTTTCGTTATACCGGAGAAAGATTGGTGTGGTATTTCAGGATTTTCGTCTATTAAAGAATAAGACGGTATTTGAAAATGTTGCCTTTGCACAGGAAATCATCGGCATGACCAAAAGGGATATTGCAAGAAATGTTCCAATTATGTTAGAGATGGTTGGGTTAAAAGGGAAAGAGAAGATGTATCCGCACGAATTATCCGGCGGAGAGCAGCAGCGTGTAGCGATTGCCAGAGCACTGATTAACCAGCCGACCATTTTGCTGGCGGACGAGCCGACGGGAAATCTTGACCCCAAGACAGCATGGGATATTATGATGTTGTTGGAGGAAGTAAACAAAATGGGGACAACAGTTGTTGTTGTAACTCATAATAATGATGTTGTGGATGTCATGCAAAAGCGTGTTATAAATTTAGAGGATGGCGTTTTGGTAAGAGATGAAAAGAAAGGTGGTTATCAGGTTGAAGGGGATTAATTTATTTTTTCACAGCATCAAACAAGGACTAGCAAATCTGAGAAAAAACCGTATGTTTACCCTGGCTTCCATGGGAACGATTGCAGCCTGTCTATTTGTCTTCGGCTTGTTTTATTTTGTGCTCAGTAATTTCCAGAATATTCTTCACTCGGCAGAACAGTCAGTGGGAATTTCTGTATTTTTTGAAGAAAATCTTTCGGAAAAACAGATTGCTGATATTGGAAAAAAAATTGAGAAAAGAGATGAAGTGGAGCGGATAGAATACATTTCTGCTGCACAGGCATGGGAAGACTTTAAACAGGAAAACTTTTCTAAGACACCGGAACTGGCAGAAAGCTTTGGGGATGATAATCCGTTAGCGGAATCAGCATCTTATGCTATTTACTGCAAGGATTTGGAACGACAGTCTACGTTAGTAAAATACTTAAAAAACGTAAAAGGAATCCGAAGGATTAAGGAAGCGGATGAAATCGAAGAAGGCTTTTCGAGTGTTAATAAACTGGTTGGTGGTGTGTCACTGGTGCTGATTGTTGTGCTTTTACTTGTATCCGTATTTTTGATTCATTCGACAATTGCGACCGGAATCGCTGTAAGAAAACCGGAAATTGCGATTATGCGTCTGATGGGAGCGTCTGACTTTTTTATCTGGGCGCCGTTTATTGTGGAAGGCGTAGTGATTGGTTTGATTGGTTCAATTCTTCCACTTATTGTGCTTGGAATTTCGTATGGACGGATTCTTACTTATATAACAACACATTTTTCTCTTTTTTCGGAGGGACTTGCTTTCCTTACGACAGGAGAAGTTTTTGTGATGTTAGTTCCGATTTCACTGATTTTGGGTATTGGAATTGGATTCTTTGGCAGTTTTATTACGGTGCGGAGAAATTTAAATATTTAGGAAGTGATAAAGATGAGAAGAAAATGGCTGTTGTGTGGCATATTGTGTGGCGTTGTGTCGCTTTCTGTGTTTGGACAAAACGTAGGTGCCTCAAACTATGACAAGCAGATTAAAGAAACAGAAAAACAGCAGAAAGAATGGGAAAACAAGGCGGATAGTCTGCAAAAGGAAATTGAAGAGATTCAGGCCGATAAAGACGATACCTTAAAATATATTGAGAAGTTAGATAAAAAAACAGCATCTCTGGAAGAAGAATTAGAGAAACTTCATGCACAGGTTGCGTCGTCTGAAAAAAAGTTAAAGGTAATTCAGAAGGAATTAGCAAAGGCACAGAAGGAAAAAGAAAAGCAGTATACGACGATGAAGCGGCGCATAAAATATATGTATGAAAATGGAAATCAGGAATATCTTGATATTATATTTGGAGCAAAAAGTATTTCTGATTTGTTGAACCGCTCAGAGTATGTTGAAAAAATTTCCGAATATGATAACAAAGTGTTTGCGCATTTTAAGAAGGCAGCACTTACGGTGCAGCAAAAGGAGAAACAGCGTGAACAGCAGACAAATGAGTTAAAGGAATTAGAAACAAAAACAAGGGAAGAAAAGCAAGCGGTGTCCGAGTTAAAGGCGGATAAAAAAACAGAATTGGATAAGATTGATAAAGCGATGGAAAAATCGCAGGATCAAGTAAGTGAGTACACGAAAAAAGCGCTGGAAGCGGAAAATCAGGTGGAAGCACTGCTTCAGAAAAAACAGGATGAGATTGACCGTGAAATGGCGGCAGGCGGCGGAAATTCCGGCGGCAGCACAACAGGACTTGGCTGGCCGTTAAAAGGTGGCGCCGGACGTATTTCTTCGGGATTTGGTGGTAGAAAAAGTCCGACTGCAGGTGCCAGCACATATCATAAAGGTGTCGATTTGGCTGCACCTTCGGGAACGCCGATATTAGCAGCCGGCAGCGGAAAAGTAGTGACCGCTACGTATAGTTCGAGTGCCGGAAATTATATTATGATTTCGCATGGCAACCGTTTGTATACGGTATATATGCACTGTTCCAGACTTGCAGTGAGTGCCGGAAAACAGGTAACAAAAGGACAAGTAATCGGGTATGTTGGCTCGACTGGTATATCGACCGGAGCACATCTCCATTTTGGTGTTACGAAAAATGGAAGTTATGTGAACCCGTTAAATTATATTTCGAGATAATGGAGGATAGTGAAAGATGAGGAAAAGACGAGGCAGTGTTTTTTTTGCCGGAATATTTGTTGGCGTATTGTTTTCTATGACATTTTTTCTTGTCATGTATTTTTTAGATATACAGATTCTGCCGGCGTCCTCTCTTGCGTCGGATATTAGAAACCGTGCAGAAATTGTGGAATCGTACATTGACAGCTATTACTGGAAGGACGATGTATCGGATCAAACAATTTCGGAATATGCCGCAAAAGGAATGGTAGCGGCACTTGGCGATAAGTATTCAGCGTATTTTACCAGTGAAGAATTAAAAAGCAGTATGGAAGATGTAGAAGGAGATTACGAGGGAATCGGTGCAAGTGTGCGCTACGATGAAAAAACAAAAAACAAGACGATTCAGGAAGTGCAGAAAGGCAGACCGGCACAGAAAGCCGGATTAAAAGCCGGAGATATTCTGCTTTCTGTAAATGGCGAGGACGTAACAAAATTGTCATTAAATGATACCATTCAGAAGATTAAAGGAAAAGAAGGAAAAAAATCAGAACTCGTTGTTTTGCGGGAAGAAAATGGAGAAAAGACAAAGAAGAAAATTACGGTGACTTGTGAAAAGATTGTTAATCAGACAGTTACACATCGGATGTTGTCCGGGAAAACCGGTTATATTGCCATTACTTCTTTTACAAAGGAAACGGTAAAACAATATGAGAATGCGCTTTCTGACTTAGAGAAGAAGGGACAGAAGGGATTGATTGTAGATTTGCGAGGCAATGGCGGTGGTTCGCTGACGGCGGTTGTGGATATTCTTGACCGGATGCTTCCAAAAGGAAAACTGATAACGGAAAAAAATAAAGTAAATGGTGATAAAGTATATACCTCAACCGATGAAAAGCATTTTGATAAGCCGGTGGCAGTTTTGATTAATGGGGGAAGTGCCAGTGCTTCGGAAGTTTTTGCCGGCTGTATGCAAGACCGGAAAGCGGCTTCGTTAGTCGGTGTGAAAAGTTTTGGGAAAGGAATTGTACAGACTATTTTTTCTCTGGAAAAATCGTGTGGTGGCGGAATTAAACTGACAACCGGGGAATATTTGCTGCCAAGCGGCAGATGTATTCAGGGCAAAGGGTTGACTCCGGATGTGGAAGCAAAGAATCCTTCTGATTTGAAGCAATTCGGTGGAAAAGACGATTACCAGCTGCAAAAAGCAGTGGAAGTGATAAATGAAAAAACAGCCGAATAAGTAAAAGACACAAAAATTTCACATTTTGTGTCTCTCCTAGAGTTGCGTTAGCGAATCAAACGGTGTTATACTCGACTAATAGTCATTTTAGAAAAAAGGAGGAACTTTCAGGTGTTATCAAAGTTTAGTGTTCGCAAACCATTTACCGTATTGGTTGCGGTTGTTATATGTCTTGTACTCGGATTTTTGTCATTTCAAAATATGAGTACGGATTTTCTGCCAAATATGGAATTTCCGTATGCACTTGTTATGACTACATATCCGGGAGCAAGTCCGGAAGAAGTAGAAAAGGCTGTTTCCGAACCGGTGGAGCAGGCGATGGAGCGTATCAACAACGTCAAAGAACTGCAATCCATTTCCATCCAGAATATGTCAATGGTTGTTATGTCATTTAATGATGGGACGGACATGGGTTCTACAGTTGTAGATATGAGAGAAAGCCTTGATATGGTGACATCGCAGTTTGATGATTCCATCGGAAGTCCGACAATTATGAAAATGAATCCGGACATGATGCCGATTATGGTAGCGGCACTGGATTATGATAAATTAGACAGTGCAGAAGTAACGAAAAAGGCGGAAAAAGAAATCATTCCGGAATTAGAGAGTGTGGAGGGAGTTGCTTCTGTCAATGAATCCGGTTCTATTGAGAAAAAGATTCAGGTCATTATTCAGCAGGATAAGATTGACAAGATGAATGAGCTTGTGCAAAAGGCGATTGAAGGAAAATTAAGTGATGCACAGGATAAGATTGATGAAGGAAAGAAGAAACTGGAAAATGGCAAAAACAAATTAAAGAATGGAAAAGAGACCGCCGCCGATAAGATGGCGAAGGGCGAGACGAAACTTAGTCAGGCATCGGATAAAATTAAGGATGGCCTGAAAGTTATTAATGAAAATATTACGAATATTAAAAAGCAGCAGGCAACGCTTAAAAAGAGTGAAAAACAGTTAAATACGGGGCTTGCCTCGCTCGCTGCCAATAAAACAAAACTGACAAATACAATTAAGACACTGACGGCGACGCAGACGCAGCTTACGACACTGAAGACGACGCTTGAAAAGCTCAAAGTTCAGGAGACATCTCTGAAAACGCAGCTTGAGAATGCCGGTGGGAATTCACAGGAACTGAGTACTTCTTTAGCGTCGGTTCAGGCACAGTTACAGGTTGTCCGTGGCAAATTGAAGGATGCCGGCATTACGGAAGAAATGCTTCCATCCAAAGTAAACGAAGTGAATACGGCACTTACTTCAGCAAACAGCGGACTTAAGCAGGTGGAAACTCAAGAGAAAACACTGGCAAAGAATAAAGCCAAAATTACAGCGGCAAAGAAAAAAATCAATGCCGGTCTGAAAAAACTAAATGCAACAAAGAAGAAATTAGAGAAAGGTCAGATTTCGACAACGGAAGCAACCGAACAGTTAAATAAACAGAAAATTCTTTCCAGTATCCAGTTAAGTGTTTCGGAAGCACAGATGGATAATGGAAAAAATAAGTTAGATGAAGCAGATAAACAGTTAAAGGATTCGAAAAAAACGACAAAAAGTAATGCGAACCTGAAAAAAATTATTACAAAGGAAATGGTTGAAAATGTATTAAAAGCGCAGAACTTTGATATGCCGTCCGGTTATATTACCGAAGGAGATGCTTCTTACCTTGTACGTGTAGGTGATAAGATTCAATCCGAGAAAGAAATCAAAAACCTCGTTGTCTGCGATATGGATTTGGATGGTTTAGACCCAATTAAACTTTCAGATGTGGCAGATATTGCGGTTACGGATAACTCGGATGATGTGTATACCGTAGTAAACGGCAACCCGGCGGTACTTGTTACCTTACAGAAACAGTCCGGATTTTCAACCGGAGACGTAACGAGTGCACTGACGGAACGTTTTGACCAGTTGCAGAAAGACAATCAGGGACTACATGTATCTGTTTTGATGAATCAGGGGGTATACATTGACCTTGTAGTGGATGCTGTAGTGCAAAATCTTTTGCTTGGTGGTTTGCTTGCTATTTTGATTCTGCTGTTTTTCCTGCGCGACTGGCGACCAACCTTTATCGTTGCCTGCTCGATTCCGCTCAGCGTGATTGCAGCAGTTGTAGCAATGTACTTTAGTGGTGTAACACTGAATATTATTTCCTTATCCGGTTTGGCACTTGGTGTTGGTATGCTTGTGGATAACTCGGTTGTCGTAATTGAAAACGTTTTCCGTCTTAAGCAGCATGGAATTTCAACCAAGCGTGCAGCGATTGAGGGAGCAAGCCAGGTGGCAGGAGCTATCGTGGCATCTACACTGACAACGGTTTGTGTTTTCGCACCGATTATTTTTACAGAAGGTGTGACAAAGCAGTTATTCGTCGACTTGGCGCTTACCCTTGCTTACACACTGGGAGCAAGTCTTCTTGTAGCACTTACCTTAGTTCCGGCAATGTCGGCCGGATTAATTAAGAGAAAGCCAAAGAAAGAGTCAAAGATTATTGCGGTAGTTCAGCGTGCGTATGGCAGGGCAATTCAATGGGTGCTGCGGTTTAAGTGGTTTGTACTTTTGGGCTCGGTTGTTCTCCTTGTGTTGTTTGCGGCATTGGCAGCCGGAAGAGGATTTTCCATGATGCCGGATATGGAAAGTACGCAGATGACGGCTACGCTTACGATGGATAATGGGACAAAACTGGCAGATACGAAAAAAGCGTCCAATCAAGTGGTTGAAAAAATCCGTGAGATTTCGGATGTTGAATCAGTTGGTGCCTATACAGGAACGGGTTCATCCATGTCGATGCTTACCGGTTCCGGCGGTGAAAATACCGTAACTATGTATATCATTTTGAAGGACGATAGGCAGTTAAGCAATGAAGAAATCACAAAACTGATTACGGAAAAAACGAAAAATATTGAGGGAAAAGTAGAAGTAAATGCTTCTGCGATGGATATGAGTGCCCTGATGGGCGATGGTGTCACCATCAATATTAAAGGAAAAGATTTGGATAAATTGCAGACGATTTCGGAAGATATGATGAAGAAACTTGAAAAAGTAGATGGTCTTGATAACATTACGAATGGTCTGGAAGATGCCGGTAAAGAGTACCGCATTACCGTGGATAAAGCGAAAGCAATGCGTTATTCACTTACGGTGGCTCAGGTTTATCAGCAGATTTATGCAAAAGTAAAAGAGGCTTCTTCGGCTTCTACGGTATCGAATGATACCGATGATTTAGGTGTTTATGTCAACTCGGCGGAGGATGAGGACTTGACAAGAAATGATGTCAAAAATCTGAAAATTGATTACACCGATTCGATGACCCAGAAGACAAAAAAGGTTTCTCTTAGTAAGATTGCTGATTTTAGCACTGCGGATTCGCCAAAATCGATTTATCGCAAAGGGCAGACCAGATATATTGCTGTAAAAGCGGATATCAAGGATGGTTATGTGGTAAGCGACGTTTCGAGAGAGGTTGAAAAAATCGTAAACCAGACAAAGAAACCGGCCGGTTATGAAATGGAATTAGATGGTGAAAATGAAGCAACCACAGAAGCAATGGGACAGGTGCTTTTGATGATGGCACTTGGTGTGCTTTTGATGTATTTGATTATGGTGGCACAGTTCCAGTCATTGTTATCTCCATTTATCATTTTGTTCACGATACCACTTGCCTTTACGGGAGGCTTCCTTGGACTGTGGATTTCGGGAAGTGACGTCAGTGTCATTGCCATGATTGGATTTGTAATGCTTTCCGGTATTATCGTAAACAATGGTATTGTACTTGTGGATTATATCAATCAGTTACGCCGAAGCGGTGTTGAGAAACGACAGGCAATTGAGGAAGCAGGCGTAACGAGACTTCGTCCGATTCTGATGACGGCATTGACGACGGTACTAGGTTTGATTCCAATGGTTGCCGGCAGCAGTATGGGTACGGATATGACAAGACCGATGGCAATTGTTACGATTGGTGGTCTGGTATATGGTACGCTGCTTACGCTGTTTGTTGTACCATGTATTTATGATTTGTTAAACCGCAAAAAAGATATGGGCGAAAATACAGTAGATGAAGAATCTATGATAGAAGAAGCAATGGACGAAAAAGAATAAGAGCAGATTGGAGGAAGGATTATGAATGCACCGATTGGCGTGTTTGATTCGGGAATTGGCGGATTGACAGTGGCAAAAGAGATTATGCGGCAGATTCCGGGGGAAAGTCTTGTTTATTTTGGAGATACAGCCCGTGTGCCATATGGTTCCAAATCAAAAAATACGGTTTGTAAATACAGTAAGCAGATTGCTAAATTTCTCCTGACACAGGATGTTAAAGCAATTGTAATTGCCTGCAATACAGCCAGTGCACTTGCCAGAGAGGAACTTGAAGATATGGTGGATGTGCCGGTGATTGACGTGGTACAGCCGGGAGCGAGAATGGCGGCGGCATCGACTAAGAATAACAAAATTGGTGTGATTGGAACCCAGAGTACAATAAAAAGTGGAATTTATGAGAGCTATCTTCACAAAATAAATCCGGAATTGACGGTAGTGAGTAAAGCGTGTCCGCTATTTGTACCTCTTGTGGAAGAGGGGCTGTTTGAAGACCGTATTACGGAAGATGTTGTTTCCAGATATCTGCATGATATGAAAGAGTATGAGATTGATGCGCTTGTTTTGGGATGTACTCATTATCCGCTTTTGCGCGGTGTGATTGGGCGTGAAATGGGTGAGTCGGTAAAACTGGTGAACCCTGCTTATGAAACGGCAAAATCGTTAAAGGATTTGTTAAAGGAAAAAGATTTACTGAATGTATCCGGTGAGAAACCGGAGCACAAATTTTTTGTCAGTGATGGTGTGGACCAGTTCCGTTCTTTTGCCAATTCCATTCTGCCATATCAGGTGGAAAATACAACGGTGGTAGATATTGAATCTTATTAGTTAATAACGCATACATTTTAGAGATAGAAAAATGTGAGGCGTTAGATGAAGCGAAGGATTTTTTGGAAAAAGTTTCTTGTTTGCATGATTTTATTTTTCTGGACGCCGTTTTTATGTGGACTGTTATTTTGGAAAATGGAAGTGAAAAAGGCTCCGAAATGGGAGCAAAACACAGAAAATATCCGGGATTTTCAGGTGGTACCAAAACGGCTTGCCGGATTTGAAACATGGGGAAAAGCCGAATATGAAGAGTTCGCAAAGGACTTTTTATATGCGGACGGTAAACTGGAAAAGACAAGCAAATCACTTCCGTCCGTATCGTGGTATCGTATCCTTTTGGAAAGAGAAACATGGGAGCCCTATGCCGTTTACTATCAAAAACTTCTTTCCGGGATAAAATGTTTTCCGGTTGTCTCAGATAAGAAAGAAAAAGAGGGGATTTCTTTTGAGGATTCATGGGGGATGTCCCGCAGTTATGGGGGAAAACGGCTCCATGAGGGGACGGATTTAATGCCACCGAAAAATCAAAGAGATACGTTTGCTGTTGTAAGTGTCTGTGATGGTGTTGTGGAAAAAATCGGATGGCTGGAATTAGGCGGCTACCGCATTGGAATTCGCAGTAAAACGGGCACTTATTTTTATTATGCTCATCTTTCTTCCTATGCGGAGGGGATGAAACAGGGAAAGACTGTGAAAGCGGGCGAGCTGTTAGGTTATATGGGAGACAGCGGTTACGGAAAAGAGGGAACGGTTGGAAAGTTCCCGGTTCATCTGCATTTTGGAATTTACTTTACGATGGGAGACAAAGAATTCAGTGTGAACCCGTATCCAATTCTAAAGGCGATGGAAAAGCCTCTTTCCACCGCACGGTTTTTGTGATAAACTTTATTTGTGTGTAAAAAGCATGATTTAAGAAAGGAAAGAAAATGATGTACGAAAAATGTACCTTGGGATATCTTACGAAACGTAAGAAAGCAGAAATTTTATGGATTGTATTTTTTGTAGTGCTTGGCGTTGCTATTTTTTTAACCGGATATTTGTGGAGTGGTGTGCGTGCAAATATTTTTACTGTAATGGCAGTGTTACTCGTGCTTCCGGCGGCGAAACATCTGGTTGCGCTGATTGCGATGTTTCGTAAAAAAGGAGTTACGAAAGAGCGGTATGATAAAGTAAAAACGGCAGCAGGACAAGCGGTTTTGTATACCGATTATGTATTTACCTCGACGGAAAAAATTATGCATTTAGACTTTTTGCTTGTGAAAAATGGTAATGTTCTTGGCGTGATTGCGAAGTCCAAACAGGATGTGCCGTATTTGAAACAATATTTGACGGATGTTGTGAAAAAGATGGCACCGTCGTATCATGTGCGCTTGTTTGAGTCGGATGAAAAACTGATTTCACACCTGCAGCGCTTAACGCAGGAAGAAGCGTCAGAAAATTCGGAAAAAACACTGGTGGATTATTTACATTCACTTGCGATGTAGTGGAGAAGACGATGAGAGAGGTGACGATTGGAGCAAAGGAAAGCGGACAGCGTTTTTCTAAGTTTCTGGAAAAGTATTTCAAAGAGGCGCAGACAAGTTTTTTGTATAAAATGCTGCGAAAGAAAAATATCAAGCTAAATGACAAAAAGGCAACGGGCAGTGAAATGCTGCAAACGGGCGATAAAGTAACTGTGTATTTTTCAGATGAGACCTTTGAGAAATTTCGCGGAGAGACTAAAAAAGTGATTTATCCGGTAATAGATTTGGATATTGTTTATGAAGATGAGGATGTCCTGATTGTGAATAAGCCTGCCGGTATGTTATCTCAAAAGGCGAAGCCTCAGGATGTTACACTTGTAGAATATATACTTGGTTATTTACAGAAAAAAGGTGAGTGGTCACCGAAAGACAGCCTGAAACCGGGGATTTGCAACCGGCTTGACAGGAATACAAGTGGTCTTGTGATTGCCGGGAAAAGCCTTCGGGGCCTGCAAAAAATGTCAGAGCTTTTAAAAGACCGAACGATGGATAAGTACTATCTTACAATTGTGGAAGGTGTTATGAAAGAACATTCGGTTGTCCGCGGATACTTAAAAAAAGATGAACAGACAAACCGGGTTCAGATTTTTTCGGAAGACGGAGAAGGCCGCGTGTGGATTGAGACCGGGTATGAGCCGTTACGGACCAATGGCACAGTAACGCTTTTGAAGGTGAAGCTGGTGACGGGCAAGACGCATCAGATTCGCGGACATCTGGCATCTTTGGGACATCCGCTATTGGGGGATGTAAAATATGGTGCAGCAAAGAGAGCGGATACGAAGCATTATTTTTTGCATGCGAAAACATTGTGTTTTCCTGAAAATATGGGAGAACTTAAAAATCTTTCAGGCAGGGTAGTAACGGCAAAAGAGCCGGATTACTTTGCGAAAATGATAAATAAACAATTTGGAAAGTGAGGAAAAAATATGAAACGTGCAGTGATTTTATTTGCAGAAGGATATGAAACCGTGGAGGCGCTTTTAGTCGTTGATTTACTGCGCCGGGGCGGTGTGGAAGTGACGATGGCTTCAATTACAGAAGATGAATTTGTGAGAAGTTCACATGGCGTAAATGTTGAAATGGACGCTGTTTTAGGAGAAGTGGATGTACTTGATTATGACGCCATCATTCTTCCGGGAGGAATGCCGGGAACCATTAATTTGGGTGAAAGCGATGCAGTCAGAAAGGCAATTCTTGCTATGAATGATGCCGGAAAAATTGTTGCAGCCGTCTGTGCGGCACCTGGAGTTCTTGGTAAATATGGTTTGTTAGAAGGAAAGACGGCATGCAGTTTCCCACAGCATGAAAAGAATTTGATTGGTGCAACGGTAGTTCGTGAGCCGGTCGTTGTTGACGGTAATATTGTGACAAGCCGCGGTCTTGGAACAACGATGGATTTTGGCTTGAAATTATTGGAGCTGCTTGAGGGAAAAGAAAAGTCAGACGAAATTGCACATAAAACTGTGTACCGGGAGAAAAATTAATGGCAACCTGGAATTCGAGAGGACTTCGCGGTTCTTTTTTGGAAGAACTTGTAAATATGACGAATGATAAATACCGCTCGCAGAAACTGGCACTTGTACAGAAGGTGCCAACGCCGATTAAACCGATTACGATAGACCAGACAACAAGACATATTACGCTTGCTTACTTTGAACAGAAAAGTACGGTGGATTACATCGGGGTTGTTCAGGGGATTCCGATATGTTTTGATGCGAAGGAATGTGCGACCGATCGGTTTCCGCTTGCGAATGTGCATGAACATCAGATTCGCTTTATGAAAGAGTTTGAGGAGCAGGACGGCATTGCTTTTTTATTGATTTATTTCAAAGCAAAAGATACCTTTATGTATCTGCCGTATGCAAAGTTAGATGAATTTTGGAGACGGATGGAAGAGGGTGGAGCAAAGCATTTCAAATATGAGGAATTAGATCCCGCATATGAAATTTCCACCTATTCAGGAACATTTGTCCATTATTTAGAACAGATACAAATGGATTTAGAACAAAGAGACAGCCGCTAGGCGATTTTCATCGGCGAAGCGGCTGTCTCATTTTATTTCGCATTTAGGCTGCGATTATTTCATGCTCTCTTCCTGTTTCTTAATCATCTGACGAACCATTTCGCCGCCGATTGATCCAGCTTCACGGGAAGTAAGGTCACCGTTGTAACCCTCTTTCAAGTTTACACCAATCTCGTTTGCAACTTCCATTTTGAAACGATTCATAGCCTCTTTAGCCTGTGGTACTTCCATCTTGGATGAATTTTTGTTTGTCATTTTTTTCACCTCCGTTTTATTTATTGTGAAGATAAAGGAATGCCGGGAAACGGCATCCCTTTTGTTGAAATGCTGTTTTTCTCTCCTGCATCCGATTTATCTTGGTAATATTGTTGCCACAAAAAAGAAAAATATTATGGAAATTTGTGGCACAAAAGTAATGAAAAAAAATACTGACAAAAAAATACCAAAATGCTATAATGAAGTTCAATAAGAGGATTGTATAGTTTGAGGGAAAGCTGTGTTTTGAAAGGAGAAGTAGGATGCGCTTTCGTGATGTTGGGGTACAATTAGAGTACGACAGTGATTTTAATATTTATAGAGAAGACGGAATTTCCCGGTATGGAAAGCCGGATTATTTATTTTTGTATTTTCATACGGAGTGCTGTGTTGTGCTTGATGAGCAGCCGGTTTATGTTAAGCCGCCATCCGTGATTTTATATGATATTGGTGCTAAGCAGCACTATTATGCCGTAAATGATTCCTATAAAGATGATTTTGTGCATTTTTGGCTGGATGACAGCCGTTCTTTTGTGGATGAAATCAATCTGCCGATGAATACGGTGATTCACCTGCCGGAAAATACGTTGATTCCTTCGATGATGAAACAACTCTATCAGGAATATATTTCGATGAATGAGTACAAAGAGACGACGATGGAATGTTTATTTAAAATGATTTTGATTAAAGTTTCCGAGATGTCAGAAAGACGTAAGGTTGCAAAAATACCGGACCGATATGATGAATTGTTTCAGAATCTTCGTTCTCAGATATATTTGGAGCCGTCGAAAGACTGGCATGTATCGGAGTGTGCCGGTGTCAATGGGCTAAGTACACCGTATTTTCAGAAATTGTATAAATCATATTTTGGAAATACGTTTGTGCAGGATGTTGTACAGAGCCGGATGGAGCACGCCAAACATTTTTTACTGGTTTCCAATTATTCGATTAAGGAAATTGCGGATTTGTGCGGCTATCGCAATGAAACATTTTTTATGAAGCAGTTTAAGAAAAATATTCACGTGACACCGAGCCAATACCGGGCGCAGGCACGAAAAAAATTACAGGAATAGCAAAATCGTCATTTTTTTGCCACATTTTCCTGTTACATTTAACACAGTAGTTACTTTGTTGACTACTACTCCCACCCTATTATACGAAGAGGAACACCTAGTCTTTTGACTGGGTGTTCTTCTTTATGTAAAGAAAATCTTGCCAGTTTCCGCCGGATTTAGTATCATAAAGGTAATGGCTTGAGAGGGGCGTTGATATGAAAAAAGAGTATTTTACAATTCCAAATCTAATGGGATATTTTCGGATTTTGTTAATTCCTGTATTTTGTATTTTATATTATCATTCGGAGAATGCAGGCTGCTTTTATGGGGCGGTTATTGTTCTATGTCTTTCGTTTTTGTCGGATTTCTTTGACGGGAAAATTGCAAGACATTTTCATCAGGTGACCGAATGGGGAAAAATGTTAGACCCTATTGCGGACAAACTGACCCAAGCGGCACTTGCGATTATGTGTACCGTGCATTTCCCTGCGACCATCTGGTTGTTTTTATTATTTGCAGCAAAAGAAATTTATATGGGGCTGATGGGATTACTTGTGATTCGAAAGAAAAATCAGGTTTTTGGTGCCAAGCGGTTTGGAAAAATTGGTACGGCAGGCTTGGATTTTGGGATTTTAGCTCTTATTTTATTCCCCGGCATGCCTCTTTTAGTATCGAATTTATTGATTCTGGTACTTATGATTTTAATGGTTGTCACTTGGATTTTGTATCTTCGGTTCCATATCGAATTACTCACAAATAAAACGTTTGGAAAAATCAAAAAACGTTATAAAGCAGTGGGTGTGGCAGGTGTTTTTCTCTATCTGATTTTGGGAGCGGCACTTCCATATCTGCACCAGCCAAAAGTGAGTGAAGAATATAAAAAAGAATTTGCAAATAAAGTTTTTGCATCGGAAAACTCGGCAGGAGACCGCGTGATGCTCATTGAAGATAATGGGGAGGCATTGGCGGAAAGAATTCGAATGCTTGAGCATGCAAAACAATCCATTGTTTTATCCACGTTTGATTTTCATTCGGATATCAGCGGGAAAAAGATGTTGGCTGCCTTGTGGGCAGCGGCAGAACGCGGCGTCAAGGTGAAGATTTTGGCGGATGGCTGCAATTCATGGCTCCGTATGACGGGAAATGCCTATTTTTATGCACTTGCTTCCCATGAAAATGTGACGATAAAAACGTATAATCCGGTCAATCCCCTGTTACCGTTTCACGCGATGAGCCGGATGCATGATAAGTATGTGATTGTTGATGATTCTTTGTATCTGCTAGGAGGAAGAAATGTCTATGATTCTTTCCTTGGGGCGCAGGACGGACCTAAAAATTATGACAGGGACGTTTTAGTTTACCACGAAGGAGAAAAAGAAGGCTCCCTTTATCAGGTAAAAGCCTATTTTGAAGCAATCTGGAATGATTCGCTGTGTAAGACATGGAATGATAACCATTTGCTTCGCTTAATTCCCGGTGTAAAAAGGGCAGGGCAGGAACTGGAAAAACAGTACATTTCTCTGAAAAAACAGGAACCTGAATGGTTTCAAACCATATCATATCAAGAAAAAACAGTGGCGGCAAACCGGATTACACTGCTCTCAAACCCGACTTGTCTTTACAGCAAAGAACCGCAGGTGTTTTACGGTTTGTGCGAACTGATGAAGCAGGCAAAAAAAGAAGTTATCTGGCACACACCGTATATTATTAATAATGATTATATGTATAGTGAAATTGCAAAGATAGCCAAAGAGGTCCCTGAATTTACCATTATGACAAATTCGGTGAAAAATAACGGAAATCCGTTTGGCTCCGTGGATTATGCACTTCACAAGGACGAGGTGTTAAAGATGGGGGCGAAAGTGCTTGAGTACCACGGTGGTGTTTCTTACCACGGAAAGAGTGCGATGATTGATGACAGGCTTGCAATTGTCGGTTCTTTTAACATGGATATGAAGAGTGCTTATCAGGATACAGAGTTAATGCTGGTGATTGACAGCAGGCCTTTGTGTGAGATATTGAAAAAAAGTTTTACTTCCTATCAAAAAGAAGCAGATGCAGCAGACGGTACACAGGACAGCAAAGAGGAACTATTTGATGATACAACAAGTGAATTAAATAAAGTTTCCAACTATGTAATCTCAAAGCTGAATCCGTATTTGCGATATTTGTTCTGATAATTTGTTGAAAAATTTGTAGAAATGGTGTATGATAAGGTGGACTATGAAAAAGTATGGAGGAATATCATGAGCGACAAGTTAAAAGTAGGTATCCTTGGCGGTACCGGTATGGTAGGCCAGCGTTTTATTTCGCTGTTGGAGAATCACCCTTGGTTTGAAGTAACAACAATTGCAGCAAGTCCAAGAAGTGCAGGGAAAACATATGAAGAGGCAGTAGGCGGCCGCTGGAAAATGCAGAAACCGATGCCGGAAGCGGTAAAAAATATAGTTGTAAAAAATGTAAATGATATTGAGGCAGTCAGCAGCGAAGTTGATTTTGTTTTTAGTGCTGTAGATATGACAAAAGAAGAAATCAAAAAGATTGAAGAAGATTATGCAAAAACCGAGACACCGGTTGTTTCTAACAACAGTGCACACCGCTGGACACCGGATGTTCCGATGATTGTACCGGAAGTAAATCCGGAACATTTAGAGGTTATCGAGAGCCAGAAAAAACGTCTGGGAACTAAGAGAGGTTTTATCTGTGTAAAACCAAACTGTTCAATCCAGAGTTATGCACCGGCACTTACCGCATGGAGAAAGTTTGAGCCGACACTCGTTGTCGCTACGACTTATCAGGCAATTTCCGGAGCGGGAAAAACATTTAAAGACTGGCCGGAGATGGAGCATAATATTATTCCATATATTGGCGGTGAGGAAGAAAAGAGTGAGCAGGAGCCGCTTCGTATCTGGGGTAAAGTTGAGAATGGACAGATTGTAAAAGCCGATGGCCCATTGATTACAAGCCAGTGTATCCGTGTGCCGGTACTGGATGGACATACGGCTGCTGTATTTGTTAATTTTAAACAAAAACCAACGAAAGAAGAGCTGATTCAGGCGCTTGTTGAATTTAAAGGTGCACCTCAGGAATTGGGACTGCCAAATGCACCAAAGCAGTTCATTCAGTATTTAGAAGAGGATGACCGCCCACAGGTTGCTTTGGATGTAAATTATGAAAATGGATTTGGCGTTAGTATCGGACGTCTTCGAAAAGACGCATATTTTGACTGGAAATTTGTGGGACTTTCCCATAATACCGTACGTGGTGCAGCAGGTGGTGCTGTGCTGATGGCGGAACTTTTGAAAGCCAAAGGATATATAACAGCTAAATAAATTGGGAAAGGATGATGGGAATGAGTAAATTTCGTGTGCTGGTCAAAGGAATCGTGCAGTATCAGGATTCTTATTTAGCAGTGGAGCGCTGGTATGATGACCGTATTTTTGACCCTTATCAGTGGGAATTCATTGATGGAGAGATGGAATTCGGAGAGACACCGGAAAAAGCAGTAGAGCGCATTGTGGCGGAAAAAACAGGAGTGGCTGTTCAGGTAAATAAGCCACTGTACACCTGGGGATTTACCGCAGGTGAGATTTGTACATGTGGAATTGCTTTTCTGTGTGATGCACAGATGGATGAAGTGATTTTGGCAGAGGAACTTCGTGACAGTAAGTGGGTTCCAAAAAGCGAAATTGCTCAGGTAATCACCAATCAGGCAGTTGTTAAAGATATCGAGAAGGCGGGTCTGACAAGTAGTTTTGACCTGGATGATTTTGGAAAGGTGGATTTGTTTATTGAACCTATGGATTAAGAATGGACATGTTTTAGACCCTGCCAATCATCTGGATGAAGTATGTGATGTATATGTGAAAGAGGGAAAGGTTGCCTGTGTTGGCAGCCTTTCGTCGGATAAAATTCCAGACGAATGTACGGTGATTGATGCAGAAGGAAAATACGTGATGCCGGGACTTGTTGATTTGCATGTGCACCTAAGAGAACCTGGTTTTGAGTACAAGGAAACAATTTATTCCGGTACGCACGCGATGGCAAAGGGCGGTTTTACAGCGGTTTGTCCGATGCCAAATACAAAGCCTGTGACAGATTCTCCGGCAATGATTGAAAAAATTCTTAAGATTGCCAAAACAGACAGTCCGATTCGCGTTTATCCTGTTGGGGCTGTTACGAAAGGGCAGCTTGGCGAGGAAATGACGGATATTGCCGGTATGGTAAAAGCAGGAGCAAAAGCAATTAGCGAAGATGGCAAGTCCGTGATGAATGCCGAAATTTACCGTGAAGCGATGAAAGAAGCAAAAAAAGCGGGAATTCCGGTGCTTGCCCATTGTGAAGATAAAAACATGGTAGGCCACGGAGCAATGAATGCCGGGGAAAAAGCCAAAGAACTTGGAATCTGCGGAATCACCAATGCGGTAGAAGATGTGATCGTGGCAAGAGATATTCTTCTTGCGAAAGAAACCGGAGTTCATCTTCATTTGTGTCACTGTTCAACAAAAGACAGTGTAAAAATGGTTCGTATTGCAAAAAAGGATGGCGTCAGTGTATCAGCAGAAGTATGTCCACATCATTTTGCAATGACAGAGGATGAAATTGCAGGAGACGATGCGAATTATAAAATGAATCCACCACTGCGAAGTGCTGCGGATGTAGAAGCTTTGGTGGATGGTTTAGCGGATGGCACGATGGAAGCAATTTCTACGGACCATGCGCCACACGGCGAAGAAGAAAAGAAACAGTCGATTGCAAAGGCACCGTTTGGAATTGTTGGTTCAGAAACGGCATATGCACTTTCTGTGACACATCTTGTGAAGACGGGAAAATTAACCCCGCTCCAGTTGGTTGAAAAAATGAGTACGAATCCATGCCGGATTCTTTCGGTACCAGGCGGAACACTTTCTGTGGGGGCACCGGCGGACATTACAATTGCGGATATGGATTCGGAATATGTGATTGATAAGAATACATTTTTATCAAAAGGTAAGAACACACCATTTGACGGAGCAAAAGTCAATGGTCGTGTGTATTATACGATTGTAGGCGGAAACATTGTTTATCAATATGAATAAATGGAGGACACCATGATTGATCAATTAGTTGAAAAAATTAAAAAGACAAAGGCACCGGTTGTTGTTGGATTAGACCCTATGCTTTCTTATATTCCGGAATGGATTTTAAAAGATGCCATTTCAAAATATGGAGAGACCATGGAGGCGGCCGGAGAAGCGATTTGGGTATATAACAAAGGAATCGTGGATGCGGTTTATGATTTGATTCCGGCTGTAAAACCTCAGATTGCCATGTATGAGCAGTTTGGAATTCCGGGACTTGTGGCTTTTCAGAAAACAGTAAATTACTGCAAAGAAAAGGGACTGGTTGTTATCGGTGATGTGAAACGTGGTGATATTGGTTCGACTTCAACGGCTTACGCAAATGCTCATTTGGGCAGTGTGACCGTTGGGACTACCGTTTGCCGTGGCTTTGATGAGGATATGATTACGGTCAATCCGTATCTTGGTACCGATGGTGTGAAACCATTTGTTGATGTCTGCAAAGAGGAAAAGAAGGGTATTTTTGTTTTGGTAAAGACTTCAAATCCATCTTCCGGCGAATTTCAGGATAAGTTAATCGATGGAAAACCACTGTATGAGTTAGTTGGTGAACATGTGGCAAAATGGGGCGAAGATTGTGTTGGCTCCTGCGGTTACAGCGAGGTAGGTGCGGTTGTTGGTGCTACTTATCCGGAAATGGGTAAAGTGCTTCGTAATATTATGCCAAAAAGTTATATTCTGGTGCCGGGTTATGGTGCACAGGGAGGAACAGCAGATTCTCTTCGTCCATACTTCAATGAAGATGGACTTGGTGCAATTGTAAATTCATCCCGTGGTATTATTTGTGCTTACAAACAGGAGAAGTATGCTTCATTTGGTGAGAAAAATTATGCCGATGCTTCTCGTCAGGCAGTAATTGACATGATTGAGGATATTAACCGTATTTTCTAATGATTTTAGAAAATAGTTTTGGAAAGGAAATGATGATGGCAAAGATACAGTGTATGGCAAAGGTAACGGAAGTTTCTGTTCTTGCAGAGGGGATTGTATCCATGTGGCTGTCGGCTTCGGAAGTTGCGAAATCGGCAAAACCGGGACAGTTTATTTCGCTGTACTGCGATAATTCGGATACACTTCTTCCGCGTCCGATAAGTCTTTGTGAAGTGAATCAAAAAGATGGTCTTCTCCGCATTGTATTCCGCATTGTTGGTGCGGGAACAAAGGAATTTGCGGCGAAAGAAAAAGATGATGAAATCCGGATTCTCGGACCTTTGGGAAATGGATTTCCATTGGATGCTTGTGAAAAAGACAAGACGGCAGTGTTAATTGGTGGTGGAATTGGAATTCCGCCGCTTTTGGAACTTGCAAAGCAATTGCCTTGCAAAACAACGGTGGTGGTTGGTTACCGAAATGCCGATACTTTTTTGCGGGAAGAATTGGAAGAGGCGGCAGACCGTGTTGTAATTGCTTCAGATGATGGCAGTATAGGAATAAAAGGAACCGTTTTGGATGCCATGGAAGCAGAAGGTGTGACCGGAGACTGTATTTTTTCCTGTGGACCAACGCCGATGCTTCGCGGTGTGAAACAATGGGCTTTTGAAAAACAGATTCCGGCGTGGATTTCAATGGAAGAAAAGATGGCGTGCGGTATCGGTGCCTGTCTTGCCTGTGTGTGTGAGTCAAAGGAAATCGACTCGCATTCAAAAGTGAAAAATAAACGTATCTGTAAAGATGGTCCGGTGTTTTTATCGACAGACATTGAGTTATAAGGAGGAGGAAAATGAGCAAACAGTTAGAAGTAAATTTCGCGGGAATCACGTTTCCAAATCCAATAACGACGGCGTCCGGTACATTCGGCTCCGGACTCGAATACAGTGAATTTGTGGATTTGAAGAAACTTGGTGCCGTGACGACAAAAGGTGTTGCCAATGTGCCGTGGTCCGGAAATCCGACACCGCGTATTGTGGAAACCCACGGTGGTATGCTCAATGCTATTGGGCTTCAGAATCCGGGAATTGATACTTTGATTGCACGTGATTTGCCATATCTGCATGAGCATGGTGCACATATTATCGTAAATGTGTGCGGGCGTTCCAAAGAGGATTATGTGGAAGTAGTTGAACGTCTTGCGGATGAAGACGTGGATATGTTAGAGATTAATATTTCCTGTCCGAACGTAAAGGCAGGCGGGATTGCTTTTGGACAGAAACCGGAAATGGCGGAAGAAATTACGAAAGCTGTGAAAGCAGTGGCAAAGCAGCCGATTGTTATGAAACTTAGTCCGAATGTCACGGACATCACAGAGATGGCAAAAGCGGTGGAAGCCGGAGGTGCAGATGGTGTTTCGTTGATTAATACGCTGACCGGTATGAAAATTGATGTAGCAAGAAAAACATTTGCTCTTGCCAATCAGACCGGCGGTATGTCCGGTCCATGCGTGAAACCGGTTGCAGTGCGGATGGTATATCAGGTGGCAAATGCTGTTTCCATTCCAGTCTTAGGAATGGGCGGTGTACAAAATACCGAGGATGCTCTTGAATTTTTGATGGCAGGTGCTACCATGGTGGCAGTCGGTACGGCAAACTTTTTTAATCCGTATGTAACATCCCAGATTATTGATGGATTAGAGGAGTATGTAAAGAAGGAAAAACTTTCGAGTATCCGAGATATTATCGGATGTGTAAAATAGTAAGAAATTAAGTTTAGATACAAAAGGAAGTGTTTCGAAACACTTTAGAATGGAGGTCAATATGAAATCGTATATGCAGATGAGCAGGGAGGAACTCCTGTCATTGAAAGCTAGTCTGGAAGAAGAGTTTAAAACGGAAGAGGCGAAAGGGTTGTCTTTAAATATGGCACGTGGTAAGCCGGGAGCTTCTCAGCTTGCATTATCTATGCCGATGCTGGATGTGATTAACAGCAAATCTGACATGAAAACTTTATTAGGAAATGATACCAGAAACTATGGTGACTGGGATGGAATCGGAGAGTGCCGCCAGTTGTTAGCTGATATGATGGAAGTAAAAAAGGACAATGTAATTATATGTGGAAATTCCAGCTTGAATATTATGTATGATACGGTTGCCCGTTCCATGGTTCGTGGTGTGAATGGTTCAACTCCGTGGTGTAAACTGGATAAAGTTAAATTTTTGTGTCCGGTTCCCGGATATGACAGACATTTCAAAATTACGGAGTTATTTGGTATCGAGATGATTAACATCCCGATGGATGAAAATGGTCCGGATATGGATTTAGTTGAAAAATATGTGAATAACGATGAGGCAGTAAAAGGTATCTGGTGTGTGCCGAAGTACTCTAATCCGACTGGTATCACATACTCGGATGAGGTAGTAAAACGTTTTGCAAATCTTCATCCGAAAGCAGAAGATTTCCGTATCTTCTGGGATAATGCGTATTGTATTCATCACATTTACGATGAAATTCATGACAAAATTCCAAATATTTTGGAGGAGTGTGAGAAAGCAGGAAATCCGGATATGGTTTACATGTTTGGTTCAACTTCAAAGGTAAGTTTTCCAGGCTCCGGTGTTTCTGCAATTGCGACATCACTAGCCAATGTGGAATTTATCCGTCAGCACATGACTGTGCAGATTATCGGACATGATAAGATTAATCAGCTTCGTCATGTAAGATTTTTTAAGAATATTGACGGTCTTAAAAATCATATGCAGAAGCATGCAGAAATTCTGCGTCCGAAGTTTGAGGCTGTTTTGCAGATTTTACAGGAAGAACTCAAGGGGCTTGAAATTGGTTCCTGGGTGAAACCGCGTGGTGGTTATTTCATTTCCTTTAATGCAATGCCTGGTTGTGCAAAAGCGATTGTTGATAAATGTAAGCAGCTTGGTGTAGTTCTTACGGGAGCAGGTGCTACCTATCCGTATGGAAAAGACCCGGAAGATTCCAATATCCGAATCGCCCCTTCTTTCCCAACACCGGAAGAAATGGCAGAAGCAACAAAAATCTTTGTTCTTTGTGTCAAATTAGCATCCGTTGAAAAACTGTTAAACGACTAGGAGGAACGAAAATGGAACGATATAAGGAAGAGTTTATTGAGTTTATGGTAGAGAGCGATGTTTTGAAATTTGGTGAATTTACGCTGAAAAGCGGAAGAAAATCACCATTTTTCATGAACGCAGGTGCTTATGTAACCGGCTCTCAGTTAAAACGTTTAGGCGAATATTATGCAAAAGCGATTCATGACCAGTATGGAGATAATTTTGACGTTTTATTTGGACCTGCATACAAAGGAATTCCGCTTAGCGTAGCAACCACAATTGCTTTTTATGAATTGTATGGCAAAGAAATCCGTTACTGTTCAAACCGCAAAGAAATCAAGGATCATGGTGATACCGGAATTTTGCTTGGAAGCAAAATTAAGGATAAAGAGCGTGTGGTAATTATTGAGGATGTTACGACTTCTGGAAAATCCATCGAAGAAACTTTCCCGATTATTCAGGCACAGGGAGATGTGGAGATTGTTGGACTTATGGTTTCCCTAAATCGTATGGAGCAGGGAAAAACAAAAGAAAAGAGTGCGCTGGATGAAATTCGTGAAGTATATGGATTCAAAACGGCTGCTATCGTTTCAATGGAAGAGGTAGTTGAGCGTTTGTATAATAAAGAATGCCTTGGAAAAATTGTGATTGATGACAAAATGAAGGCATCCATCGACTCATACTATGAGAAGTACGGTGTTCAAAAGTAAATAATTAGAAAACATGTCGTATGACGCCGGGATTTTTGTGTTCCCGGCGTTTTTCGCTGAAAAAACGTGTATTTGAACAAATTTTTAGTTTCTTTTTTGGTACTAATTGATAATTTACAAGGAGAAAATAAGGTGCTAAGATAGGAAACACTCCACCTCCAATAACAAAAAGGAGGTACCAAAATGAAAATTGCTTTTTGGAGCAATGTCAGAGGACATTCCGGTGTTACAAGTAATTTGGCTTGTATCAGCGTATTATCAGCATTAAGTTGTCCGAATGAGCGGACAATTGTCTTTGAAAATCACAAAAATATTGTGAATCTGGGGAGCACTTATTATCATCCGCAGTCTGCCGGATGTGTAAGAGAGCCCATGTATTACCAGACCGCAAGCGGTCTGGAGAAGGTTCTTCAATTAGTGGAAAAAGGGGAAGAACTTTCTGAAGAAAATTTATATGGTTTGACTAAGGATTACTTGGGAAAACGTCTTTTTTATCTTCCTTCAGAACCGGTAAAGAGTTCTGATTATCTAGAGTATTATTTAGAACGGGAAGCAGTTCGAACGATGGAATGTTTAGAGCGGCTTAGCGATATGGTTATGGTCGATACGTCGGCCGCACCGTTAGCGAGCTCGCGTAAAATTTTACAACAGGCAGATTTGGTTGTTGTGAATTTGAATCAGAATCTTCCATTGCTTTCTCATTTTTTTCGAAATTACTCATCCATACAGGAAAAGGCATTTTATCTGATTGGAAATTATGATGGAAAGTCGGAGCTTACAAAGTCGGCGATTATGAAACAGTTTCATATACCCGGCGCAAAGATTGGCACGATTCCGCATGATACCGGTTTTTCCGATGCAATGTCAAGGGGACAGCTGATTCCTTTTTTGCTGAAAAATTATATGCAAGAAAATTCTCTTTCCCATGAGATGTTTATGCAGGCGGTGAAAGAGACAGTGTCTTTGCTGCAGGAACAGATTCGGAAGCATGGATGAAAGGAGAGGTGGAGCATGAAGAAAATGAGAAAAAGAATTGCACTTTTTTTCGCTCTTTCGCTCTGTGTGAGTGTACGGCCGGTTTTAGCAAAAAGGATGGTATCTGATTTTTCGGAGTTTAAGCAGTTGTGTGAATCGGATACGAAGGAAACCATCGAGCTGACTTCGGATATAATCGTGGATGAACCTGTAGTGATACGAGGAGAGAAAATAATTCATGGCAGAGGACATAATCTGGTTCGGAGTGCTTTGCATGGGAAAGTTTATGGTGGATGTCTGTTTTTAGTGCAGGGGAAAAAATGTGAATGGAGCCGTGTGACGGTTTCCGGCAGTGCAGGGGAAAATACAAAATCTAAGATATTTGGAAGGTTAATCGAAGTCAGACAGGGAACATTGGTGATTGGGAAAGGATGCTTTCTGCAGGATAATGTGAATGAAACGCTTGCGGCCAACGGAGGTGGAGCAGTTGAGATTGGCAGCGGAGGTGTTTGCATTATGAAAGCAGGGAGCGTGCGTAACAACAGAAATGTTTCCGGTGGAGCGGCCTTTTATGTAAAAAAGGGCGGCCGATTACTGATACAGGGAGGTGTAATTACTGGTAACAAAACGATAGGAATCGGTGCTGTGGAAGGGTTTGATGGAAGAGGTGGAGCGATTTACTCAGAAGGCAGTGTCTGGTTCAAAGGTGGAGTTATATCGGGGAATACGGCCAAAGGTTATCGAAAAGGTGATATTTGTTACGGAGGTGTCGGTGGAGCTGTTTATGTGGCAAAAGGCGGTTCGTTATATGTTCAGGGCGGTACATTGACAAACAATCCGGATGAAAGGAAGGAGCAGATTTATGCTGATGGCAAGGTTACCGGCTGGAAAAATAAGAAATCAAAGAAAAAGGAGCCAAAACAAAATCAGTTAGAGATAACTAAGTCGAAGCAAAAAAACACAAATGAAAACCAACAAAAACATAACCTTATGCCAACTAAAACGGCAAAACCAAAGCCGGAAAAGACAGATACCATAAAAAAGGAAAAACAACAAAAGACAGATTCGACAGAGCATAAAAAAACAATAATGCCGGTTATGGATAAAAAAGAAGAAATACATGGGCGGGTTTTGTATGTCGAGCCGGATAATACAGATTTTGTTGAAGAAAAGTGGCATTTTTCGGTAGATGCACTGGAGGTGGCACGACAGTTTATACACCGTCAGGAAAAGCCCTTTAGCAGAGAGGTAAATGATAGCTTTTTAAGACAGTTTGCAAAGGCGAAAAAAGGAGTGGTAAAAAATGAATGAATTTCAAAAAGATTATTTGCTGAAGCGTCAGGACTATGGTGTTTTATATCCTTACGTGATGGAAGAAACGGTCACAGATATTCATTGGAATGGCAGACAGTTATGGATTGATGACTTGGAAAAGGGGCGGTATATGGCACCGGAAGTTTTATCTGAGTCATTTGCAAATCGGTTTTCCATGCTATTATCGAATTTATCAAATAAGGCATTTAACAGGGATAATCCGGTTATGGAAGTGGAAACGGAAGAACTTCGTATCTGTCTGGTGCATCCAAGTGTTGCGTATTCCGGGCTTTCGATTTCACTGAAAAAAACACCTGCCGTGCGCCGGCTGAAAAAAGAGGATATGACAGGAAATGGCTACTGTGATGCAAGAGTGATTGAATTTCTGATTCAATGTATGGCAGCGCATTGCAGTATTGCAATATGCGGATGTTCCGGTTCCGGAAAAACAGAATTATTGAAATATCTGACGCAGTATATTCCTGCTGCAGAGCGAACCGTTACGATAGAGGATGTGTTAGAGATTCATTATCAGAAAATGAATCCTAATAAAGATTGTGTGGAGATGAGAGTGGCGGAAAACTTTTCTTATACGCAGGCAATCCAAATATGTATGAAACAATTGCCAAACTGGCTGATTTTGTCCGAAATCAAGTCCGAGGAGGTGAAATGTTTCTTAGAGTCAATTCGTACCGGAGCTTGTGGAATGACTACGATGCTTGCAGAGGATGTAAGGAGTATTCCGGAGAGAATCTTAGCTATGGCAGGGGAAAAAGAAGATAGCAGATGGATTGAAAATGACGCGTATCGTTACTTGGATATTGGTATTTTAGTAAAAAGTAAACGGGATGAGACAGGACTTTTGCACCGCTTTATTGACCAGATTGGTGTGTTTGAACGGGAACCGGTAAGGGGAGGAGAAACTGCGAACCGGATGATTATGCTCGTGGAAGATGGAAAAGTTGTTAATTACCGTCTTCCCAAAAGTTTGTCGAGAAAATTTCAAATTGGGGAAATTGTTCCCGGAAATGATTGGAGGCTTTCATGAAAGTGTGCGATGAATCTCTTTATCATGAGATTGCTGTGATTTATCGTTTCCTCCATTTGTATGAGCGAATGGAAACGATGGAAGGGGAAGCACTTGATTTTATAACACGTGATTTTGATGCGTGGAAAAGGAGAAGAGAACAAAGAAGGCAGTCTGAGAAAAAGATAAAAAAAGAGTATTTGTTATCGGTGATACTGGCATTTATCCTTTGTTTGGTTTCTTTTCTTATGTTGCATTTTTGCTCTCTTATGTTGATGGGAAAAGAAACGAATATACTTGGTTCTACTGCTGTTTTTTGTGGTATGGTTTTGTTGACTGTTACTTGTTTTTTATTATGGTTTTGGAAGAAAAAGAGGAAAAAGGACAGTACCATCTTAGCGCAGGAGATGAGACAGATGGCTTCTTACTGGATTATGATAGCTGCCTGTTCTTTGCAGACAAAAGGTGTTTATCAAATGATTTTGCTGTCGATTGAGGGAATGGATGGCTGGTTTCGTGAAGAGTTGGAAACTTTATTGGAAAATATTCGGCAGGATCCGGCCTCTTATAAACCATATGATTCTTTTTGTGAGGAATTTGATGACATGGAGTTTCGCATCGCAATGAGAGTATTGGGAAGGGCAAATGTCGATGGCTGTGAGCAGGCAAAGCAGGAGATATTTTTCCTTATGGAACAGTTGTATAGTAAGTACGATGAGAAAGAGGAGAGTAGCAGTAAAAAACATGCGTTGCGTCTGCGTGCATTTCGTCGGATTCCACTTTTTATTGCCGGTGTAAAAATCATGTGGGACAGTGTTTTGGTATTTTCTCTTCTTGTTCAGCAGATGACGATTTGGAATGGAGGGTGAGATGAGCCGATTAGTGGATGAATTTATACTTATGTTATTGTTCACAGCGCTTTCTTTTCTTTTGGTGTTCTATCTCTCTCAAAATGTGAGATATGGAAGTGCCAGAACATATTACCGGGAGGCTGTATATCAATTGCAGAAAAGTGATTATTCGGAAGAAGCAAAAAAACAATGTAATAAGGAGGCAAAAGACAGAGGCTATCAGGTACAGATAAAGAGTAAAACGACAGGGTATGTTCGTGTTATTCTGTGGTATGATGTCGTTTTTCCTTTTGGATTACGAAAAAAATATGTGATTGATGGGTATGAATATGCAGGATAGGAGGTGATTTGTGTGAAGACAATTGTGATATCGATGATTGGAATTGGTTCAATTTTATTTGTTGTTATGATTCAACATACGGCGTCAAAACGAATGTGGTCATATGAAAGAGCGGAAACTTCTTTATCATCTGCTATGGAGCAGACAATGTCGGAGGTGATGGAGGAAAACCATTATGGAATTGAAAATCGCAATGAGATGCTAGCAGCCCTTTTACAGTCCCTGATTGCAAAATGGAACCATGAAATTGATTTGACGGTTCTGGTTCATAAAATGGATTATGATAAAAGACAGATGGATGTGGAGGTCTGCGGCAGAATGAATATGGATGAGGGAAAAGAAGAGACGGTGAGTGTGAGAAGAAAAATTGTTTTTGAAAAAGATTAAATGGCAAGAAGCCGAAAGAAACTATTCGGCTTCTTCCGGCTCCTCTGTTATTTTTGGTTTGAGTTCAAGTTTTACTGTATCAATTCGATTTCCGTCGACTTTAAGTACTGTGTACCTGGCAAATTCATCTTCGGCTGTTTCCCCTTCAGTTGGAAAATGCTCCAACAGGTTAATGACATGCCCCGCAATCGAGTCATAATCATCGGATTTAAGCGGTACGCCGAGTGCCTCGGCAATGTCATCTAATGGTGTAGAACCAAGCACTTTGTAGACGGAATCAGAAAGTACTTGAATGTCATCTTCTTCGTCTGTGTCGTACTCATCACGTAGTTCGCCAACGATTTCCTCAATGAGGTCTTCCATGGTAATCAGACCGGCGAGAGCACCATATTCGTCCAGAACAATGGTCATCGGAATGGAGTCCTTCCGCATTTCCATGAAAAGTTCGGAGACATTTTTGTATTCATAAGTGACATGAGCTTCCCGCATCAAAGATTTGATGTTCAGGTTTTCTTTGTCGCCTTGATAAAAAACGAAATCTTTCAAGTTGATAATACCAATGATGTGATCAATGGTTTCTTCGTATACCGGAAGTCTTGCGTATTTGTTTTCCGTAAATTCCGTCAGCAGTTCGTCATAGGAAATGTTTGCCTCCACCATGGCAATATCCATACGTGGAATCATAACATCTTTGGCAAGTGTATCACCAAAGTCTACGATATTGGTAATCATCTTACGCTCCTCGCTTTCGATGACACCTTCTTCGTGACTGACATCAACAAAGGTACGCAGCTCATCTTCTGTAATACTGCTTGATTTTTTTGAAGTGTCCACACGCAGTAAAAACATTAAAAATCTTGCAAATTGGTTGACGATAAAAATAACAGGCGTCAATATGTGAGTGATAGCGGAAATTGAACTCGAATAGAAGAGTGCTAATTTCTCTGCATTTTTTGTCGCAAGGTTTTTTGGTGTGATTTCACCAAAAATCAAAATCAATACAGTCAGAATACCGGTTGCGATACCGGCAAAAAGACTAGTGCTGTTTTCCATACCAATCCGTTTGCATATTGAAAATGCATAGGATGTTGATATCGAAGAAGCAGAAAGATTTACAATGTTGTTACAAATCAGTACAGCACTCAGCATTTTGGAAGGTTCTTCGATTAACTTCAAAACGCGTTTTGCTGCTTTACTATTTTCCTCTGCCAAAGAGCGCATGCGGATTTTATTTACCGTTGTTAATGCCGTCTCTGCAGAAGAGAAATATGCGGATAATATGAGTAAAATTATAATTATAAGTATATTTACCGCGTCACTGGGCCCCAAGTCCTCATCTCCTTTTGTATCCAGGGTCATTATGGATTATTTTCCAACCATTGTATCTGATTGGATGAATATTGTCAAGTTTTGTCTTTTCAAGTCAGCGTCAAATCAGCTTAAAGCCTGACGTTTTCTGGCCATTTCATCACTGTCGAGATATTCGTCATATGTGGTTACCTTGTCAATCATACCATTTGGCGTAAATTCAATGATACGGTTGGCGATGGTCTGGATAAACTGATGATCCTGGGAAGTGAATAAAACAACACCGGGGAATTTAATCAGACCATTGTTTACGGAAGTGATGGATTCCATATCTAAGTGGTTTGTTGGCTCATCCATTAAAAGGACGTTAGAACCAAGCATCATCATTTTGGAAAGCATAACACGAACTTTCTCACCACCGGAAAGTACATTGACTTTCTTTAATCCATCGTCGCCCTTAAAGAGCATACGTCCTAAAAAGCCGCGGACATAAGTAGCATCTTTTTCCGGAGAAAATGGCATTAGCCAGTCTACGATGGTATCGTTACTGTCAAAGTATGCTGTGTTATCTTTCGGGAAATATGAGTTGGAAGTTGTAATTCCCCATTTATAATCGCCTTCGTCCGGTTCCATTTCACCGGCAAGAATCTGGAATAAGGTTGTTGCCGCAATACCGTAAGAACCAACAAAAGCAATTTTATCATCGTGGCCAACGGTAAAGGAAACATTGTCAAGCACTTTTTCGCCATCAATCGTCTTTGAAAGATTGGTAACGGTAAGGACTTCATTTCCGATTTCGCGGTCCGGTTTAAAGTCAACATAAGGATATTTACGGCTGGATGGGCGCAGAGTGTCTAACTCGATTTTTTCCAGCGCACGTTTTCTGGAAGTTGCCTGTTTGGATTTGGAAGCATTTGCACTGAATCGCTGGATAAATTCCTGCAGTTCTTTGATTTTTTCTTCCTTTTTCTTATTGGCTTCTTTCATCTGCTTAATCATCAATTGGCTGGATTCATACCAGAAATCATAGTTACCTGCATAAATCTGCATTTTGCCGTAATCTAAGTCAACGGTATGAGTACATACTTTGTTGAGGAAATAACGGTCATGGGATACTACAATAATTGTATTCTCAAAATCAATGAGAAATTCTTCTAACCAGCGGATGGAGTCCAAATCCAAATGGTTTGTCGGCTCGTCGAGCAGAAGAATATCCGGGTTGCCAAATAAGGCACGTGCTAACAAGACTTTAACCTTGTCCGCGTCCGGCAGTTCGCTCATCTGTTTGTAGTGAACTTCCGTGGCAATACCAAGTCCGTTTAACAAGGTGGCAGCGTCAGCTTCTGCTTCCCATCCATTCATGGTGGCAAACTCGGCCTCGAGTTCACTTGCACGCATACCATCTTCTTCGGAGAAGTCTTCCTTGGCATAGATGGCATCTTTTTCCTTCATGATGTCATACAGTTTTTGATTTCCTGCAATTACGGTGTCCAAAACAATTTGGTCGTCATATTTAAAATGGTCCTGCTCCAATACGGAAAGACGCTCGCCGGGGCCTAAACTGATTTCACCGGTTGTCGGCTCTAATTCGCCGGAAAGAATTTTCAAAAAAGTAGACTTTCCTGCACCGTTGGCACCGATGATACCGTAGCAGTTTCCTTCGGTGAATTTAATATTTACTTCCTCGAAAAGCGCTTTTTTTCCGAAACGTAATGAGATGTTACTTGCTTGAATCATAATTTCCTCCATGTTTGTTTCATACTAAATTTTTTGCCATAAGGCATAACATATCTATTTTATTTTACTAGAAATTTGCTAAATTGCAAGGATTTCTTTACAGTAGCGGAGGAATATGGTACATTTTATCATGCAGAAAAAAGCTGCCGGGTGTGCAGCTGGTTAAGAAAGGGAGATGTTATGCCAACGAAAAAGCAAAAACAGGCTGTAATCCGACAGCTTTTAATTCCAATAATTTTGATTATTGCGGCACTTTTGTACCAGCCGGTAAAAGGGCTTTTTGTCTCAAAGGAAAAACCTGTTGAGACAAAAGCGGATGGTGGCAGCCTTACGGTTTCTTATATCGATGTGGGACAGGGGGATGCTACGCTTATTCAAAAAGGAAACTTTAGTATGTTAATTGATGCCGGGAAAAATGAAAAAGGGCAGATGGTTGTTTCTTATCTGAAGAAAAAAGGTATTAAAAAGTTAAATATATTAGTGGGAACTCATCCGGACAGTGACCATGTCGGAGGTCTTGATGATGTCATTAACAATGTTCAGGTAGACACGGTGTATCTGCCTGAGGCAAAAAAACAGACGAAAACGTACCGGGATGTGGAAAGTGCCTTGAAGAGTGTGAATAAGACGGCACAGATGCCGGAAATCGGAAAGGAATATCGGTTTGAAAAAAATGTGGTAATCCGTTTTTTGGGACCGCTCAAAAATTATAAGGAAGCAAATAATAATTCTTTGGTGGTGCAGCTTGCCTATGGAAAAAACCGCTTTTTGTTTATGGGCGATGCGGAAGAAAAAGCAGAAGAGGATATGATAAAAGAGAATTACGATCTCGAATGTGATGTGCTAAAAGTTGGGCATCATGGAAGTTATACGGCAACGGGGGATAATTTTCTTACAAAAGCGGATCCGGCGTATGCTGTTATCAGCGCGGGAAAAGACAATTCTTATGGACATCCTCATGCAGCTACTCTTGCTAAGCTTGAGGATGATGATGTGCAGATATACCGCACGGATACGATGGGAACGATTGAGGCAGTTTCAGACGGGAATCAGATTCATATGGAAACGGAGAAGGGGAAAACAAACGAATAGTTGATAGTTGCATTTTCAAGGGAATCCCATTATAATAAGTAAGATACCACATAAGAAGGAGGAGCCATATGGAGGAAGAAAAGACAGTCGGATTGGTTGAAACGTTTGATACCGGTGAATTGTCAACGGAATTGATTCCGCCGAATTTTACAGATCCGGATGATTTGTTTGAAATCTTGAAAAAAACGGTCAGCAGTTACCATCCTTCCAATGATTTGGAGATGATTAACAAAGCTTATGAACTGGCGAAGGATGCCCATAAAGACCAGAAGAGAAAATCCGGCGAACCATACTTGATTCACCCGGTATGTGTGGCGATAATTCTTGCACAGCTTGAGATGGATAAGGAGACCATCGTGGGGGGGCTGCTTCACGATGTTGTTGAAGATACAAAATATACGACAGAAGATTTGACAGAGATGTTCAGCGCAGAAATTGCGGCATTGGTGGATGGTGTTACGAAATTGACACAGTTGAATTATTCTTCTGATAAATTAGAGTTACAGGCGGAAAATCTGCGTAAGATGTTTCTTGCGATGGCGAAAGATATCCGCGTAATTATTATTAAACTGGCTGACCGCCTTCACAATATGCGGACAATGCAGTTTATGAAGCCGGAGAAACAGAAAGAAAAATCAAAAGAAACGATGGAGATTTATGCGCCGATTGCGGATCGACTTGGTATATCCAAAGTAAAGGTTGAATTAGATGATTTGTCTTTACAGTATTTAGAGCCGGAAGCTTATCGGGATTTGAGCGAACAGTTTAATGCCATCAAGGAATATAAGGAAAATTTCGTAAAAGAAATTATGGAAGAAGTGGATAAAAGGCTGATTGAAAACAATATCAAGGCGACCATTGACGGACGTGTGAAACATTTATTTAGTATTTACCGCAAGATGGCAAAACAGCATAAGACATTAGACCAGATTTATGATTTATTTGCGATTCGTATTATTGTGGACAATGATCAGGAGTGCTACACGGCACTTGGTATTATTCATGAGATGTATAAACCGATTCCGGGACGTTTTAAAGACTACATTGCGATGCCGAAACCGAATCATTACCAGTCTCTGCATACGACACTGATTGGTCCGACCGGTCAGCCGTTTGAAATTCAGATTCGTACGTATGAAATGCATCGAACGGCAGAATATGGTATTGCGGCTCACTGGCGTTACAAAGAGAGCGGTGGAAGCAACAGCTCCAAAAATCAGAGAGAAGAAGAGAAGATGGCATGGCTGCGTAGAATTTTGGAATGGCAGCATGACATGGATGATAATAAGGAATTTTTGAGTTCCATTAAAAGTGATTTGGATTTGTATTCCGACCGAATTTACTGCTTTACACCAAATGGAGACGTAAAAAATCTTCCTGCCGGCTCCACACCGATTGATTTTGCCTATGCTGTCCACACAGCAGTGGGAAATAAAATGGTGGGTGCCAGAGTAAATGGCAGTATCGTGAAACTGGATTATGAGATTCAAAATGGTGACCGCATTGACATTATTACCAGTCAAAACAGCCGTGGTCCAAGCCGTGACTGGCTAAATCTTGTCAAGAGCAGTCAGGCAAAGAATAAAATTAACCAGTGGTTCCGTAATGAATTTAAGGAAGATAATATTATTAAAGGAAAAGAACTTTTGCATACTTACTGCAAAAACAAAGGCATTGACCTTTCGGTTCTTTTGCGAAATGAATATACAGCAGCCTGCATCCGCAAATATGGATTTCGTGACTGGGAGTCTGTGTGTGCCGCAATTGGGCATGGTGGATTAAAAGAAGGACAGGTTGTTAATAAGTTACAAGATGAGTATAACAAGAAAAACAAACGCATTGTTTCGGATGCTCAGGTGCATGAAGTAATTGAGAATGCAAAAGAGGCAAAGCAGGTGGCAGAACACACATCCAAAGAACACTTAAAGAGCAAAAGCGGCATTATTGTGGAAGGTTTGGATGATTTGGCAGTTCGTTTTTCGAAATGCTGCAGCCCGGTTCCGGGAGATGAAATTGTTGGATTTGTTACAAGAGGCCGCGGTGTGTCAATTCACCGTACCGATTGTGTGAATATGATTCATCTGCCGGTATCGGAGAAAAACCGCCTGATTGAAGCTGAATGGAGTCCGGAGGCAAAAGACAGCGGTGAAGTTTATCCGGTTGAAATCGTCATTTACTGTTATAACAGAAGTGGTGTATTGTTTGACATTTCCCGTATTTTTACGGAAAATAACATTGATGTGAAATCCATGAATGTCCGCACAACCAAGCAGGAGCGCGCAACGATTACCGTTGGATTTGAAACACATGGTGTGGAACAGTTAGACCGGTTAATCAGTAAATTAAAATCCGTAGAAAGTGTAAACGACATTGAGCGAAGCACGAACGGTTAAAAAGGGAGAAATATTATGGAAATCATTATGCTGACAGTAGGTCAGGTATGTACTAATTGTTATATCATTCATCAGGAAGGTACCAATTCTTGTGTTGTGATTGACCCTGGTGACGAAGCAAAAAAAATAGCAGACCAGATTCGCAAAAACGGCTGGAACTGTGAGGGGATTTTATTAACACACGGACACTTTGACCACATTACCGGCGTGAGTGACCTTGTCTCTTATGTTGGTGGAAAAGTGTATGCTTACAGGGAAGAACTTGATGTTTTGAAAGACCCGCATCTGAATGCCAGTGCGATGGCAGGCTATGAGGTGGCAATTGAGCCTGAGATGTTACTGCGTGACGGTGAGAAACTTGAAATTGCCGGATTTGTATTCCGTGTCATTTATACGCCGGGGCATACGAAAGGCGGATGCTGTTATTATGAAGAAAAGGAGAAGGCTTTATTTAGTGGAGATACCATTTTTATGGAATCGATTGGCAGAACGGATTTTCCGACCGGAAATACGGCACAGTTGTTAGATTCCGTGCGGAATAAAGTGCTTGTGCTGCCGGATGATGTTAAAATTTATCCGGGACATGGGCCGGAAACAACGGTTGCCTATGAGGCGGCAAACAATCCATATGCATAGGGGATTTATGTATGATTACTTTTGAAATGAAGAAAAATGACAAAAAGCCATTGGAATTTGCTTATGATATGAGAGCACTTTCCCAAAGTTTTTTTCCGGAACACCCTTGTGAAATTAAAGAGAGGGAAGACTGGAAAGAGCAAGAGGGATATCCCTTGTCATGTTATTTTGGAGATGAGCTTTTCTTTCATTTGGATTTACCGATAGGCTATGATAAAAACAGTGTAAAAGCTGCGGTGTACAGACAGTTTTCAGAGAAAGCAAATAAGACACTGCCATGGGGGATTCTTACCGGGATTCGTCCTGCGAAAATTCCACTTCGCATGCTTTTTGAAGGGAAAACCAAAGAAGAAGTCCGTGAGTGCTTAAAAGAAGAATATCTGGTGAGCAAAGCAAAGATTTCTCTTGTGATGGATGTTGCAGAGAAAGAATATGAGATGGTAAAAGATTTGGATGAAAAAAACGGATACAGTGTCTACATTGGAATTCCGTTCTGCCCTTCCATCTGCCAGTACTGTTCCTTTTCTTCTTATGATTACAAGAGTTATGCCACAAAGGTGGATGCCTATTTAGAGGCACTGGAAAAAGAGATGGCTGCTTTTAGTCTGCAGGCCGGAGAGAGACCGCTGCATACCATTTATGTGGGGGGCGGAACGCCGACATCTCTGAATGAACAGCAGTTACAGAAACTGATGGATATGATACAAAAGCATCTGGATGTAAAAAAGGCACTTGAGTTTACGGTGGAAGCCGGGAGACCGGACAGTATTACAATGGAAAAACTTGAAATTTTAAAACGTGCCGGTGTGACGCGTATTTCCATTAATCCACAGACAATGAAGCAGCATACATTAGAATTGCTCGGCAGAAATCACACAGTAGAACGTGTGAATGAAACATTTTGGATGGCACGTAAGGCTGGTTTTGATAACATTAATATGGATGTGATTGTTGGATTGCCGGAAGAAGATGAAGTAGATTTTTGCAATACGATGTATAAAATCCATGAACTTGACCCGGACAGTGTCACCGTGCATACGCTTGTGATTAAGAGGGCGTCCAGAATGAGACGTGAACAGATGGAGAGAGGTGGAGAAATTCGCCCGGAAGATACACTGATTCCGATTATTCAGAAGGCAAGCGAGGATATCTTAAGAGATTACGGATATCTGCCGTATTATATGTACCGCCAGAAAAATAAGGCAGGTACCACAAGAAATACAAATCAGGAAAATGTTGCCTATGCAAAACCGGGTAAGGAGTGTTTATATAATACGTTAATCATGGAAGAATGGGAAACGATTGCGGCACTTGGCAGCGGCGGCTCCACAAAGTATGTCATTCATGAAGAAAACCGTATGGAGCGCATTGAAAACGTAAAAAGTGTGGATGATTATATTCTCCGCATTGATGAGATGATAGAAAGGAAAAAGAAATTATGGCATTAAAGAAAAAACCAACAACCGGAATGAAAGACATTCTGCCAAGAGAGATGGAGATTCGAGATTATGTAATCGGACAGATTAAAGAGACATATCGTACTTTTGGTTTCCAGTCGATTGAGACCCCTTGTGTGGAACATATTGAAAATTTGAATAATAAACAGGGCGGTGAAAATGAAAAACTCATTTTCAAAATTTTGAAACGTGGTCAGAAACTGAATTTGGAGACGGCAGAAACCGAAAGCGATTTGGTTGATGGTGGTCTGCGCTATGACCTTACAGTGCCGTTATCCAGATATTATGCGAATAATGCAAATGAACTGCCGGTTCCGTTTAAGGCACTTCAGATGGGAAATGTATGGCGTGCTGACAGACCGCAGCGTGGACGTTACCGCCAGTTTATGCAGTGTGATATTGATATTTTGGGTGAGCCGTCAAACTTAGCGGAAATTGAATTGATTCTCGCAACGACGACGCTGCTTGGTAAACTGGATTTTGAAAACTTTACCATCCGCATTAATAATCGTAAAATCTTAAAAGGAATGGCTGCTTTCTGCGGATTCCCGGAAGAAGAATACGACGAGGTGTTTATCATTCTTGATAAGATGGACAAGATTGGTATGGACGGCGTTGTGGCAGAACTTTTAGAGGCCGGTTATGCCGGTGAATCCGTAGAAAAATGTAAGACTTTATTTGAGACAGTAACAAGTGATATTGAGGGCGTACGCTATATGAAAGATACGCTTGGCGAGTTTTTGGAAGAGGGATCTGCCGAAGATTTGGAGACTATTATTTCTACAGTGGAAAAAGTTAAAACAGCAAATTTTAAAATTGTTTTTGACCCGACACTTGTCCGTGGTATGAGTTATTATACCGGACCAATTTTTGAAATTGCGATGGATGAGTTTGGCGGTTCTGTCGGTGGCGGCGGACGTTACGATGAAATGATTGGAAAGTTCACCGGAAATAACACATGTGCATGTGGATTTTCCATTGGATTTGAGCGTATTGTTATGCTGCTTTTAGAGCGTGATTACAAAGTGCCGTCGGCAGCTCAGAAAAAAGCCTATTTGATTGATAAAAAAGCATCTGCGGATGTGATCGCAGAAGTAATCGAAAAGGCAAAAGCCGAAAGAGAAAAAGGAATTATTGTTGCTATTAATATTATGAAAAAGAACAAAAAATTCCAGAAGGAACAGCTCATGGCAGATGGCTATGAAGAGATTGAAATGATTTACGCAGATTAATTAGCAAAACAAACCGATACAATCGGGTTATCTATGGAGGTTATTATGGCAGAGTCAATGACAGGATTAAAGCGCACATGCCGATGCGCGGAATTAACAACAGAAAATATTTCTCAAACCGTTACCGTGATGGGATGGGTTCAGAAAAGTCGTAACAAAGGCGGAATTGTCTTTGTGGATTTAAGAGACCGTTCCGGTATTATCCAGCTTATTTTCGAAGAAAGCAATGTTGGAAAAGAAGGGTTTGAAAAAGCAGCAAAATTAAGAAGCGAGTTTGTTGTGGCTGTTACAGGAACTGTTACAAAGCGTTCCGGTGCGATCAATGAGAATTTGAAAACCGGTGAGATTGAAGTGGTTGCCACCGATATCCGGATTCTTTCGGAATCGGAAACGCCACCATTCCCAATTGAGGAGAATTCAAAAACAAAAGACGAACTTCGTTTGAAATATCGTTATCTTGATTTGCGTCGTCCGGATTTGCAGCGTAATCTGATTTTGCGCAGTAAGGTCGCTATGGTTGCACGCCAGTTTTTGGCAGATGAAGGATTTTTGGAGATTGAAACACCAATTTTGATTAAGAGTACACCGGAGGGAGCACGTGATTATCTTGTGCCAAGCCGTGTGCATCCGGGCAGTTTTTATGCGCTGCCACAGAGTCCGCAGGTGTTAAAACAGCTCCTTATGTGTTCCGGTTATGACCGTTATTTCCAGATTGCAAAATGTTTCCGCGATGAGGATTTGCGTGCAGACAGACAGCCGGAGTTCACACAGATTGATATGGAATTATCTTTTGTTGATGTGGACGATGTTCTGGATGTCAATGAGAGATTATTACAGAAAATGTTTGCTTTGATTGATGTGGATGTTCCGCTCCCAATTCCACGTATGACCTGGCAGGAAGCAATGGACCGTTTTGGGTCGGATAAGCCGGATACCCGCTTTGGCATGGAGCTTAATGATGTGACAGAAGTCGTTAAAAACTGTGGTTTTGGCGTATTTACCGGTGCCATTGAAAATGGCGGTTCCGTGCGTGGTATTAATGCGAAGGGACAGGGCGCTATGCCACGTAAGAAGATTGATAAATTAGTTGACTTTGCAAAAGATTTTGGTGCCAAAGGACTTGCTTATCTGTGTATCAATGAGGATGGCAGCTATAAATCTTCTTTTGCAAAATTTATGACAGAAGAGGAATTGAAAAACTTAGTAGAAGCAATGGCTGGTGAGCCGGGTGATTTGCTGTTGTTTGCAGCGGATAAAAATAAAGTTGTCTGGGATGTGCTTGGAAACCTTCGTCTGGAGCTTGCGAAACAGATGGATTTGCTTGACAAAAATGAATTTAAGTTCCTCTGGGTAACGGAGTTTCCGCTTCTTGAGTTCAATGAGGAACTGGGCCGTTTCCAGGCAATGCACCATCCGTTTACAATGCCGATGGAAGAGGATATTCCATATCTGGAAAGTGATCCGGGACGTGTTCGTGCACAGGCTTATGATATTGTATTGAATGGTACGGAAATCGGTGGAGGTTCCATCCGAATCCACCAGAACGATATTCAGGAGAAGATGTTTGAAGCATTAAACTTCTCCAAAGAAGATGCGTATGAGCAGTTTGGATTTTTGTTAGATGCCTTCAAATACGGCGTTCCGCCTCATGCAGGACTGGCCTATGGTCTGGATCGTCTGGTTATGCTGATGGCAAAGGAAGACAGTATTCGTGAGGTAATTGCATTCCCGAAAGTAAAAGATGCTTCTTGTCTGATGACAAATGCACCAAGTCCGGTGGATGCAAAGCAGTTAGATGAATTAGGTATTATGGTTGAAGAAAAGGAGGAACAGGCAGAATGAGTGTAGCACAAAAAAGTTTTGGAACAACCAAGAATGGGGAAGAGGTAACTCTTTACACCATCACAAACAAGAATAACGTATCGGTAAGCGTCATTGATTATGGTGCAAACTTAGTGTCTTTGATGGTACCGGATAAAAACGGCAATGTGGAAGATATTGTTCTTGGATTTGATAACGTTGCCGGTTATGAAGTGAATGGATGCTTTTTCGGCGCGTTCATCGGACGTCATGGAAACCGCATCGGCGATGCCAAATTTGAGTTAGACGGTGTAACGTATGAGCTTGAGAAAAATGATGGAAAGAATAATCTGCATGGCGGCACACCGGGCTATCATCAGGTTATGTACCAGGCAGCAGTTGGTGACAACAGTGTCACATTTACCCGTGTAAGTCCGGATGGAGAGCAGGGATATCCGGGAAATCTTGATGTGAGTCTGACCTATACGTTGACAGATGACAATGAATTAAAATTGCATTATGTGACAAAATCAGACAAAAACACACTTTGCAATTTGACAAATCATAGTTACTTTAACTTAAAAGGACACAAGGGCGGACAAATTACGGACCACATTGTGACGATAAAAGCAAACGGCTTTACGTCGACAAGTGACGATTTGATTCCGGACGGAACAATTGTAGATGTGACCGACACACCAATGGATTTCAGAAAGCCAAGATGTGTAGGTGACGATATTGATTCCGATTATCCACCGATTGTTTTGGCAGGTGGTTATGACCACAACTATGTTTTGGATAAGCCGGAAGGAACTTTTGCAAAAGTAGCAGAAGTGACAGAAAAGGAAAGTGGCAGAACAATGGAAGTGTATACAGACCTTCCGGGCATGCAGCTTTATTCCGGAAACTTTATTGAGAATGAGAAAGGAAAAGATGGACAAACTTATACAAAGAGAACCGGTATCTGCTTTGAAACGCAGTTTTTCCCGAACTCCATCAATGTTAAGTCCTTTACGCCATGCGTGATTAAGGCAGGCGAAACCTTTGAATCCGAAACAATGTATAAATTTATCTTTTAGTTAGGAAATACTTACGACCGACAAATGCTAAGCTTTCTAATCTGATAAGTGATGGTGTTTGTCGGTTTTGCATAACAAAAAGGAAGATGGCGGGGAACCATCTTCCTTTCTGCATTAAAAAGAGGAGAAAGTTTGGTTTAAAAACACCAAAACAATTTATGAAAAAAAGAATCTTGTAAGCAAATTCATGTTACAATCGTTAGTATAGGGGTTAGATGTTAGGATAGTTTTGCGAAAATGTAAACGTTTTGTTAACATGGGAAATTTACGGTAATTCTTTTTTGTGGGAATAACGAAACAAGATATGGTTGAATACTATAGGATAAAAAGGCAGCTTTGATTTTACTAAAGGAGAGTGAATGGTGAAAAGTGTATTGGGAAAATTGATTCAAAGAGAATTTGGAAAAGAACGGTATGCGTGCTATGCCGATAAATTAAAGAGAAAACAAAGTATGGACGTGTTTTGCGATATTTATGAGAAATTGAGTCATTCGTCGGAAGAAGAACTGGATTTGGCGTTAAAAGGACTTTTGGACACCGTGCAGCAGTCAATTGGAATCAGCCGCAACTTTATCTATATTGTGACTGGTTTTGCAGTTACGGTGCTTACGCTTGTTTTTTTACAGCTTCCTGCGGTGGTGTTTGCCATAACAGCAGTGACCGCCGGACTTATTTTTTTGTATAAGACGTGTGAATTTGTGAAAAACCGGTACTGTGACCGTGACATCCGCATTGTTTTGATTTATAAGATTGCTCTCTTTCATCTTTTGGAAGAATCTTGTTTACAAGAGGAGCAACATGAGCTATAATAGCGGTATGTCAATAAATCCGGGGAGCTTGCAGACAGGCTGAGAGGAAGGTGACACCTTCGACCCGAAACCTGATGTGGGTAATGCCAACGGAGGAAGAATCTATGGAGGACCACATTTGTGGTCTTCTTTTTTTGAATGGAGGATAAGAATGAGTAATTATACGACACAGATGGATGCAGCGAGAAAAGGAATTATCACACCGGAGATGGAGCGGGTCAGCGCTTATGAAAATTTCGATGTGGAAGAACTCCGCGAGTTAGTTGCAAAAGGACAGGTTGCGATTCCTGCCAATAAAAATCACAAATGCTTAAAAGCTTATGGAATCGGTTCCCGTTTGAAAACAAAAATCAATGTTAATCTTGGAACGAGTAAGGATTGTCTTGATTTGGATGTGGAAATGAAGAAAGTACAGGCGGCTGTCGATATGGGTGCTGAGGCAATTATGGACTTGAGTTCATTTGGTGATACACAGAAATTCCGCCGTAAATTGACAAGTGAATGTCCGGCTGTTATTGGTACCGTGCCGATTTATGATGCCGTTGTTTACTATAACAAAGCATTAAAAGACATTACTTCCGATGAGTGGATGGAAGTCGTAAAAATGCACGCCAAAGACGGTGTTGATTTTATGACCATTCACTGTGGAATTAACCGTGCCACAGCAGACCGTTTTAAACAGAATCTGCGTCACACCAATATTGTATCCCGCGGCGGTTCCATTATTTTTGCATGGATGGAATTAACCGGAAATGAAAATCCATTTTATGAGAGATATGATGAACTTTTGGATATCTGCGAAGAGTATGATGTGACAATCAGTTTAGGAGATGCCTGCCGTCCGGGAAGTATTGAAGATGCCGGAGACATTTCGCAGATTTCCGAATTGGTTGCACTTGGTGAACTGACACAGCGTGCATGGAATCACAATGTACAGGTTATGGTTGAGGGACCGGGTCATATGCCGCTGAATCAGATTCGTGCAAACATGGAAATTCAGCAGACGGTATGTAAGGGAGCGCCATTTTACGTATTAGGACCTTTGGTGACCGATGTTGCACCGGGTTATGATCATATTACCAGTGCGATTGGTGGAGCAATTGCTGCGACTTATGGTGCATCATTCCTTTGCTATGTAACACCGGCAGAGCACTTGCGTCTCCCTACACTTGAAGATGTTAAAGAAGGAATTATTGCTTCCCGCATTGCAGCCCATGCTGCGGACGTGGCAAAAGGACTGCCGGGTGCAAAAGACTGGGATTTTGAAATGAGCGAAGCACGTCGCAATCTTGATTGGGAAAAGCAGTTTGAACTTGCCATTGACCCGGAAAAAGCACGCCGTTACCGTGCAGAAAGCAAACCGGAAAAAGAAGATACATGTACGATGTGCGGAAAAATGTGTGCCGTAAGAAATATTAATAAAATTCTTCGAGGTGAAGACGTCGATATCATGGACTAAACGAATTACTATCTTGCAAAACACCCTCCATTAGGTGTATAATAATACTGCATTAATGTGCGGATATTATACCCATGGAGGGATTTTTTATGAAGAAAAAGATTTTGGATTTTTTAATTAAGATTGGAAAGAAGTGTAAACCACTTACCTACCCGGTAATGATTGTAGTCATTGCCTTTTTGACAATTTATCATGCGATAAGAAATCTATTTATAAAAAAGGAGAATAAATGGAAATCTCTTGTGACCGGTGCCATCTGTCTGGTTGCCGTTGTAGGAGCTGTTCTTGTCCTGCCATCACTGGCGGATGAGATGACGGGTGAGAGCCAGACCGAGACTGTGTCAGAGGAGGAACTTGAGCCGACGATGACACCGGATGTGACGGTGGAGCCGGTTGTGACTGAAGAACCGGAAGAAAAGCAGGACAGTGAGGAGACAGAATCGGCAGAAGAAACGACAAAACCGGAAGAAGAGAAAAAAGACGAGGAAAAGGCGACGGATGAGCCACAGGCAACTGAGGAACCGCAATATCAGTCAGCAGCCAAACAGGATGAATCCGATAATCTGCCAAAAGAGGAAAAGAAGGCAATTAAGAAAAAGAGGGAAGCGGCACCGGTTCAGTTAGAAAAACCGACCTGCCAGGTGGTAGAGCAGCCGGTAGGGCCGTATACATATCCGATGGATTCAACCATCAAAGTAAAAGTAGAAGTAACACCGCCGGCAGGAGCCGGTTATGAGTGCCAGTGGTATGTAAGCAAAACGGCAAACGGTACCGGTGAGGCGTTGGTTGGAAATGGAGCAAAGACAACAACGTATTCCATTCCGAAAGATACCGGAGCCGGTGATTATTATTTCTACTGTATGGTGAAAAGTGTTGACAATAACCAGTATGATTTAGATTCTGAAGAAGTACGCAGCGATGATGTAGTTGTGACAATTCAGAAGGGTGAGCCGCAGCTTTCTGATTTTGATATCAGTACGATTAAAGAGGAATACTATTATACCGGAGAAATCATTAATCCAACTATTGTGTCTTCGAAAGAGGGAATGGGAAGTGCTTACATTGTTGTGAAAGATGGCACGACAGAAAACCGTCCGAAAGCAGACAGTGATGATCCTTATGCGATTTATCTGCATGTCAGCAAGGGTAGTAACTATAAGGCAAAAACCATTGATTTGAATAAAACAATTACCATTAAGCGTTATCCGACACCAACGAAACCGTACACAGTCAGTGGTACAAAAGGAAAACTTGTCGATGGAAAACAGTGGTATACTTCAGATGTAAAGATTGTACCGATGAGCGGCTATTTGATTTCAACGGATGAGAGTGATTTTAAAGATTCCATCATTTGTTCATCCGATGGTACGAATCAGGGACCACTTAAGGTTTATTTAAAAAATAAAAATAATAAAGGAATCACCGGTGCAATAACGGTAGCAGAAAAGCGGGATGGACAGATTAATATTGATAAGACCAAACCGACAGCAACGATAACTTATGAAGGAAAACAGTATTCGGATGCCGATCATGAACTTGGCGTGGATTGCTTTAATCATGATGTTGTATTTTCTCTGAGTGCAGAGGATGAGACGAGTAAAGTGGACAGCCGTGCTTATGTGCTGGCAACAAAGGCGATGACGGCAAGCCAGTTAAAGTCAGCTTCCTGGGTTACTCTTGCAGAAGGGGACACGGTTACGTTCAGCCGGGAGGGAAAACGTATTTTCTATGCCCGTGTAATCGATAAGGCGGGAAATACAACTTATTCCGCATCCAATCAGATTACTATGGATAAGACCCTGCCGGAAATTTTGTGTGGAAGTAAAAAATTAGGTGATACGAAAAGTTATATTGCAGATCGCAAAAAAATTACAGTTACAGATGACTATCTTTCAAAGGTTACTGTGAAAAACGGTTCCAATACGGTTCTCACAAAAACAGAAGATGATATCACAAAGGGAAGTGTATCGTTTGTTATTGAGAGAACCACGGAAACGAATGATGATATTGTCTATGAGATTACAGCAGAGGATAAGTCCGGTAATCAGAAAGTTACGACATTGACACTGAAAAATCCGGTACTTGATGTCGATGCGAAAAACCTCGATTTTGGCAGTGGCAACTCGGCGCTGACTTATGGTTATGAAGAGGTGGAAGCACAGGCGGTAAGTTTGATAAATAAAGCAAACAATCAGCCGGTGGCAGCAGATTCCATTACATTGGAAGGTGCAAATGGAGAAGCAGAGTATTTTGAAGTTGCAGAGGGTACAAAAATACGTCCAAAACAGGGACTTCATGCAGGAACTTATACCGAAGCGGTTCGGATTGCTTATAATGGAGATGCTGAATCCGAGGTGACCTGCAAATGCAGCGTAACGATTAAAAAAGCCAACATGTTAGTGCGTTACACCGGTCAGAAAGATGTCGGTTATCATACGCTGCCGGATTTGAAAGGAACAATTGAGTACACAGCGACGGATTTTAAAAATGGAGACACAAAGGATGTATTTGTAAAAGATGCAGATTTTGTGGCACCGAAATTATATTATATGGATGAAAATCAGAATAGTCAGGAATTTACATCGGATAAACGTGCAATGGAAACGATGCAGCTGATTCCGGATGGCGGTTCTTCACACGACTATGAATTTTCATATGCAGCCGGTGAACTGGAAGTGAAACATCATGTACTTCGTGACGGCTATGTGATTGAGGGTAAAAAGGTAAAAGGCTACGATTGGTATGTATCAGATTATGTAGCCATCCGCCCGGCGGCGAATTATCAAATTAGTGATTCGGAAGCAGCAGATTCTTTCGCTTCCCAGACACAGTCGATTTCCGTGGCTGGGCCGACAAACGGTGTAGAGAAAAGTTTTTATGTTATGAATACACAGACGGGTGAAATTTCTGCGCAGATGAAAGAGACGATAAAAATAGATAATACGGCTCCGTATTTTAGAAATGGAGAAGGTATTACCGTATCCTCCAATCTGTGGGCTGAGTTTTGTAATTCCGTAAGTTTTGGACTGTTTTTTAATCAGACCAAAGCGGTATCCATCAGTGCAACGGATGAAGAGAGCGGACTGGAACCAATTCAGTATTGTATATCGGAAAAAGCCGTGGAAGGAACAGCAGAGAGTTTAGATACCAAATTAAACTGGGTAACGTATGAGGATGGATTTTCGATTTCACCGGAGGAATATGAGAGTGCGGTTATTTATGCAAAAATAACAAATCATGCCGGTTTGTCAACTTATATATCTTCCAATGGTTTGGTGTTTGATAACAAGCAGCCGGAAATCAATAAGGTTGAAAATGGAAAAGAACAGGGTATCGTGGATGAAAAAGAATATATCACGGAAGTTTTGTCCTTAAAAGTTTCAGACGGTAATTTAAATGAGACAACACTCTATGAGGGAACCGATGTTACGGCATCCGGAAGTGCCCTTTCGATTGTTGAAGAGTCGGAAGGGTTAAAGACGGCGGAGAAGAAGATTGCCTGCCCACAGAAAGGCTCTAAGACTTATACCGTGGTAGCGAGAGATTCAGCCGGTAATAATGCGGAGCGTGAGTTTACGATTACGAAACCGATTTATGATATTACGGCAGATACGCTTAAAATTGCGGATGCGGTTTATGGTTACACATCAACGCCACAGACCAAAATAACCTTTAAAAATACGGATAAGGCAAATGCAGACGCTACGATACAGAAAGTCATTCTTGGCGATGACAAACATTTTGAAGTGAAAAACACAGGAAATGAATTCTGGATTGCTGCCAAAGAAGGACTTTCACATGGTAAATATGCAACGGATGTGACATTGGTTTATAACGGTGGCAAAGAAGCAAAGACGACATGTGGTTTTTCTGTTGACAAAGCGGTTTTGAAGGCGACATATTCGGGCGATGATTTGTATTATCACGAAACGTTAGCTAAGGGTTCTGTAAAAGTAACCGGATTTGTAACGCAGAACGGTGTTGTGGAAACACCGGAGACGGCAGCCGGCTATGTGGCTCCAACGGTTGATTTTACACAGACAGCGAAAGAGACAAAAGAGCTTACACCAAAAGGCGGCAAGGCAGATAATTATACCTTTGAGTATGTGTCCGGTCTGCTTTTGGTTGACCGCCGCTATGCGAGTGCCGGAAAAGACGGTCAGTACCGAATTGAAGGCAGTGTTTCGGATACCGGCTGGTATACTTCGGATTTAAGGATTGTACCAAAAGATGGTTACGAACTTTTGAGAGAAGAAGAAGGAAAAACACTGGATGAGATTGCTCTTACAAAAGATACAGACTGCGGTGAAGAAAAATTCTATATCATGAATGAGACTACGGGTGAAATTTATTATCCGAGTGTATTCAATTATAAGAAAGATACGAAAATGCCGGAAATTAAAGGTGTTGAAAAAGATGCCACATATGAGGCAAACAGTCGTGAGGTAACGGTATCGGATGAGAATCTGTCGAATGTTACCGTGAACGGTAAACCGCAGAGTGTGGAAAATAATACGGTTACATTTACTTTGACAGCAGAACAGGAAACGATGGTATATGTAATTACTGCAACCGATTGTGCCGGTAATATGTCAGATTGCACAGTGGTATTAAATCAGCCGGCATCGCTCCCGGCATCAGATGACACCGATGCGGATAATGCAGGCAATTCAGGTGATAATAATACGGATGGAAATGCAGTTACACCGACCGCTTCACCGTCCCAGGCAATTGCCGGTATTGTGAAAAAGCATGTCAAGGTGGTTGACGGAGCACCGAATACAGCACTTGTAACAGGTACACAGGATTTGAAAACATCTGTACTGTCAAATGGAGAACAGCAGGCGGTAGAAGATGGCAGTAATGCAAACATTGAGTTGCGAATCAAGAATATTGACGGCAGTGTTCCTCAAAACGATAAGGAACTTGTGATTGCAAATCTGTCGGGTTATTCAGTCGGTGAATATTTGGATATTACACTGTGGAAGAAAGTAGGAAGCAGTTCAGAGAAAAAGGTAACAAATTTGGCAAAACCGATTTCTGTAACGGTAACGGTTCCTTCGGATTTGCGGAATGCGTCGCGTGAATTTGTTGTGCTTCGTGTCCATAAAGGAAAAGTATCCGTATTGGAAGATTTGGATTCAGCAACAAATACGGTTACGTTTAAGACAGACCGTTTCTCTACGTATGCGCTTGCCTACCGTACGGCGGCAGCACTTACAACGAGACAGACAAATTCCACGAAGAATACAAGTGTGATTGGAACACTTGCGACAAATCCATCACCGGATACCGGCGATACGGCTCCGCTTCTGCCGATTGCTATTGTATTTCTTGGTTCTTTATCAGGAATACTTATAACGATGGTGCTTCGGAGAAAAATGTAATTCATCGGAGGTTTTAGCATGAAAAAAGTTAGAACACATTTGGAAGACCGTGTTCTTCCATCTTATACAAAAGGAGAAGAAATTTTTAATATGGTTTCCCATATTGCCGGTGGTGCGCTGGCAATTGCGGCACTGGTACTCTGTGTGATTTTTGCAGTAATACACACAGATGCATGGGGTGTTGTGGGAGCAGCTATTTATGGCTCCACGATGGTTGTGCTTTATGCGATGTCAAGTATTTATCATGGTTTGAAACCGGAAATGCCTAAAAAGGTGTTTCAGGTTATTGATCACTGTACAATTTATTTTCTAATCGCAGGAACTTATACACCGGTCACTTTGACGGCACTGAGACCACAGTACCCGGTACAGGCATTTGTGATTTTTGGTATTGTGTGGGCGTGCTGTTTCATCGCGGCAACTCTGACGGCAATTGATTTGAAAAAATATCAGATTTTGTCGATGATTTGTTATCTTGCGATGGGATGGTGTATTATTTTCTTTATTAAACCGACGGTACAGTGTCTTGGTACCGGCGGAACCGTGTTTTTGTTTACCGGCGGTGTTGCTTATACGATTGGTGCAATTTTGTATGGTATTGGTAAAAAGAAAAAATATGTGCATTCCATTTTCCACTTGTTCGTGGTGGCGGGAAGTATTTTGCACTTTTTTATGATTTTGTTTTATGTTATACTATAGCGTAAAGTGTTCCCTTATGAATGGGGATGCGGGTTGTTTAGTGGTTTTGATTGATGCAAAAGAATTTGGAGGATAAGATGATAGTAGAACCAAAAGTAAAAGGATTTATCTGCACGACAGCACATCCTGCCGGCTGCAAAGAGAGTGTAAGAAGACAGATTGCTTATTGTAAAGAAAAAGGCATGGTGGAAGGACCGAAGAAGGTATTGGTGATTGGCTCTTCGACCGGTTATGGTTTGGCAAGCCGTATTGCAGTAACATATGGTTACGGGGCAGATACGATTGGCGTGGCATTTGAGAGAGAGTCCAATGGAAGAAGAACGGCAACTGCCGGCTGGTATAACACAAAGGCATTTGAAGAGTTTGCCAAAGAAGACGGTTATTATGCAAAGTCATTTAATGGTGACGGTTTTTCGGAAGAAATGAAAAATCAGGTAATAGAGACGATTCGCAAGGATTTTGGAAAAGTTGATATGGTTGTTTACAGTATGGCAGCTCCGAGAAGAACGATGCCGGATGGAACGACAGTATCATCTGTACTGAAAACTGTGGGAAAAGAACTGACAAACAAAACCATTGATTTGCGAAATAATGAAATTAAAGATGTAACGGTACCGGTTGCCAACGAAGAAGAGATTGAAAATACCGTCAAAGTTATGGGCGGTGAAGACTGGGAAGCATGGATTCAGGCACTTGTGGATGCAGATGTTTTGAGTGACAATGCTGTTACATTAGCATATTCTTATATCGGACCGGAGTTGACTCATGCGATTTACAAAGAAGGCAGTATCGGTCAGGCAAAGAAACATCTTTTTGATACATCGAAAAAACTCACAAAAGAGTTTGAGGCGAAAGGATTGAAGGCTTACATCTCGGTAAATAAGGCGTTGGTTACACAGAGCAGTGCGGCAATTCCGATTGTCCCGCTTTACATTTCTCTGCTTTATAAGATTATGAAGAAAGAGGGGCTGCATGAGGGGTGCATCGAGCAGATGAACCGTTTGTTTATCGACAAACTGCCGGCAAAGGAAACGGATGCAGAAGGTTATATCCGTCTTGATGACTGGGAAATGGAAGATAAAGTCCAGAATGAAATAACAAAGCTTTGGGACTTAGTTACGACAGAGAACATTGGCGAGCTTGGTGACATTGAAGGTTACTGGGAAGATTTTTATCACATGTTTGGTTTCCATTATGACAATGTGGATTATAGTGCTGATGTAGAAATTTAAAAATGACAGAAATCATAACCACCAGCTCAGCTGGTGGTTTCCTCTGCGGCTATAAGCCTGTGGTACTAGCCG
>ERZ1106915.94-NODE-94-length-139397-cov-15.444869_pt1 | contig 139397 bp, 124 predicted proteins | sample MGYA00403653_ERZ1106915 | MGnify/ENA primary metagenome ERZ1106915 (study PRJEB35170, sample SAMEA104062404) | human gut metagenome | biome: human gut; feature: human-associated habitat; material: faeces | place: Denmark | collected 2012-06-06 ...
CGGCGACAGCTTGTTTATTATATCTTATCAAGTCTGTTTTGTCAAGAACTTTTTTCATTTTTTTGAGAAGTTTTCTTTCAATCGGTTTTGTCCGATCTGTTATCTTAAACGCGACAACTTTGATATCTTATCATGTGTTGTTCTGTTTGTCAATAACTTTTTTATTTTCCAAAAGATAAACAATCAAGTATCTTTTTCCCGCCCCAGCAAAAGTGCTTGTCTTTCGCAGTGGACTTTTATACTACCATCATTGTCCGGATATGTCAACACTTTTTTTCTGTCTATAAAAAATTCATAATGAGTGTCAGAATTACGTTGTTTTCATACAGGTATTTTAACAATCTGCTCTGATATATGCAGGCAACCAGGGCACTTCCCATTTCGCTCGTACTTGTCACAGCTATCATGTAAAACCCGATCCATACCAGTATCAGTCCGTATATCCCACCGGCAAATACACCGAGTGTACGATTTACCCCGCTCAGTACCGGAATCCGTGAAACAATTCTTAACGCCCGCGCTATCACATGCACGATGGTCCACGCTGCGACCAATGCGATCAGAAATGCAATTCCCTCTACCACAAATTCTGCAATCTGTTTTGCTATCTCATCATACAGGCCACTTTGTTCTATAATCTCTCCCGCCATATTTCCGGTCTTCTCAAAAATATCATTTACCACTGAGTCCGGCAGCATAATCCCAAACTGTGACAATTTCTGATTATCCGGACTGCTTTCATTTTGAATGGATCTCTGTTTTTCCTCTACGGATCCTTTTATCTGTTCACTGCACTGCTGCTCAATCTTTTCATATAGTGTCGTGTGTTCCATCAGATACGTATTAATGTATGGTGTTGCAACGGTAACAAATGTAAGTACTATGACCCACGATACCAGGGAATACACAATTCGCAAAAATCCTTTTCTATATCCTCTTATAATATTGTATCCCAGTATCAGCAATACCAGCAGCAAAACCCAGTTCATATGTATGCTCCTTATTTCAGTCTTATTTTTTCTGTTGTATCTTCCAGTATCAATGTATAATTCAGCGCGCCACTCTCGGAAATGATCTTATACAATGTCTGTTCAAACTCATGATGGAATTTATATATCCCATGTATGGTGTATATATCACATGCGTTTTCATTTGTAATACAAATCTCATTGTTCGCAAGAAATTCCACACCTGTATACTCCATTGTAAAATCTTTTTCCAGAACGCTTTTTCCATCCAGATCATAGACACTTATGTGATGTGTCACTGCCTCATCCTCATTGCTTATCACGCAGCCAATATAATTATCATTATAGAAAATACTCTTCACTTCTTTTTCAAAAGGGATCGTTCCGGATTGTTTTGGTTTCTGAGATCCCTCAAACAGGATCACTCCGGTATCCGAGAATGCCGCAAGCCTGTCATCCGCCAGGTAAACAATTTCCGGGATCACGGTATCTGGAAACGTCTGCGCTCCGACTACATGATCAATTTCACTTTCTCCTGCTGTTCCAAAATTGTAAAAAGCAATCGTACTTTTTATGCTTCCATCATTGATGTCCAACATGGCAACTGCAAGTCTTACAGCATCCGATGACAATGCAATCGCGACCGGATACCCTTTTTTTGCACCGTGAATCTCTCCTTCCGTTAATTTTGCACCTGTTTTATCATACATTGCAAGATAACCGGAAGCATCTTTTTTCATCAGAACCGCCACCGTTCCCTGCGATGCCACACGCACCTGCTGGATCGGCATTGTCGTTTCTATTCCGCCTAAGATTCCCTCCTTTGTCATGATATAGATCATAGTTCCCTTTTTATCATAGATTGTCAGGTAATCTTCGCAAATATCAATCTGCGGATCGGTCATCTCATAGGTCTGATTCCAGATCAGTTCGTTTGCCGTATCCGTATAAAAAGCACCGTCGTTGCTGTATTTTAAAATATTCTCCCCAAAATCTGCAAACTTTGTAGCCTCCGTATCAGCCCTGTCAACAGACGATCCCACGTCAAAATTCTCATAATGGCGCAGTGCCATAAACACCCAGAGTCCCGCAGAAACTGCCAGTACGGTAACGATCAGAATAACGGTTCTTCTGACTACTTTTACCCGATGTTCACGCAGCTTGCGTTCATACTCTTCCATATCCGGTTCTTCTACCGTATGAAATCCTCTCTTGTTTTTTTCCGCCATACCAATCTCTCTTTCATCTTAAACCTCGTTCTTGCCCATTTCGGGCATCTCAAGTTTGTGCGTAAACACAAATCCTGTGTGTGAAAAATCTTTTTTTCACACTGATCTTTCGATATTATAGCATTATTCCCTGGATGTTTCATCTTATTTTTAGAAGCGGCTGCTTTGTTAATTCGGAAGCGTCAGATACTGGCCTGCATAGATTGCATCCGGATCATCAATCCCGTTTGCCTCGCATACTTTGTCCATCATGGCTGTTGTCTGATATATTTTCCGGCAGATCGCAGCCAGATTATCCCCCTGCCGCACCACATAGTACCCCTGTTTTAAATATGTCTGTGCCTCATCCGGCTGTGCCGCCGTCTCTTTTACGTTTTCCTTATTGCTGTTTGTTTCATCTGTGTCCGCTTCCGCCTTCTGTTCTCCCTCCCGATTCTGCATACTCTCTGTTTCCTGGGACTCCATCGTTTTCTGGGCATCTGCTGTTCCAGACGTTTCTGCAGTTTCTTCTGTATCTGTCATTCCTGACAATTCCGTTCCTGCCTGTATCCCTGCCGTTTCATCCGGTGCGGATGCCTCCGCCGCCTGCGTTCCATTTGTTTGAAGCTGTTCCGCCTCTGTCTGCGTACTGTGTTCATCCGCCTGTTTTGTCTCCGTCTGTTTTTCTATACTTCCTGCAATATTTTCCACCACGATCCCAGAATCTGCCGTTTTTTCTGTTTCCGGCATTTCTGTCACGATATGTACCTGATTCATCTGTGCCAGAGTATTTTCCATCTCATTCATCTTCTTATGGTTCTGATAAGCGGTAAAACCAAGAGTCAGTACCACCACAGCCAATACGAGGGAGGAATATGCAGGGATCTTTGCCTCTTCCGTTTTTTCCGCTTCTTCCAGTTGTTTCCGATAACGCCCCTGTCTTTTTCGTTCCGGATGTGGCTGCAGTCCGGGCTCGTCCGGCTGCATACTCTCTTCCATATAGAGTTCTTCTTCCAGGATATCGATATCATTCGTATCTTCCTTTTCTTTTATGTCGTAAACAGGCTCGTCCGGCTGCATGAATGTAACCTCGTCTGTCTCCGGCAAATTTACTTCTTCTGTTTTTTCTTCCCTGTGTTCCATCTTTTTTAATTTTACCGCGGCGTGCCTGTCATAATATATGTAAAATCCTTCTCTCCGGTACAGATGTCCGTTCCGGATGCTGAAAAATGTTTCCTCCTTTTCCAGGGTATCCATTAAGAACAATGTCTGATGAACGCCGCCAAAATGCGTCTGATGAAACTGTTCGATCTGTTTTGTCATATTCGGCAGACATCCTCTGTGATCTAATGCCCATCCAACAATGACCATGCTGTCATACTCATCTTTTAACCGTTTATATATATACGCCCATTCATGGTCGCTCCATCTTGGAATCTCTGCATCAAATTCCAAATGTTCCAGCTGTATTGCTGCCTCCACAAATGTGCACTGTCTTCCACTGTAATTTTCGAATCTTCCAAGCAAAACATATACAAGTTTTTCACAGCTGCTCTCATATGGATGCAGATACCTGTATACTTCATCCTCTATGTATATTCTCTCCCCAACATCCGGTCTCCCAATCTGTCTGATATCTTTTGGCAGCTTTTTTTCTTTCGTATCATCCCAATTTTCTTCCCGGATAATCTCAATCATTCCAATCCTCCCTGTTTAAATTTAAAAAGCTTTTTTTATTTTGAAATGGTATCACAGCATGTCCGATTTTTTTGTGGTTTTATGGACAGTTTTTCAAAAACTTTTCGACAGAAAAAGACTGCTGCATACGTTTCCGTAATGACAGCAGTCTCTCTTTTGGATTTCTTTTATTATTTTACAAATGCTTTTACTTTTTTGTAGATGCCCTCTGCATCAAGCTCATATTTATGAAGCAGCTCTAATGCCGGACCTGACTCACCGAATACATCGTTGACACCGATCTTTAAGACTTTCGTCGGAGCCTCTTCGCAGAGCACGTCACATACCGCACTTCCAAGTCCACCGATCACAGAGTGTTCCTCAACCGTAACGACTTTTCCGGTCTTTAACGCGGATTTTACAACCAGTTCACGGTCGATCGGTTTGATGGTGTGGATATTGATGATCTCTGCATCAATACCGTCTTTTGCAAGCATTTTTTCTGCCTCTACCGTCTCATTCACACAGAGTCCGGTTGCAAAAATTGTCACATCTTTTCCTTCTTTTAAGACAATTCCTTTGCCGATCTCAAATTTGTAGGTTGCCTCATCATTGAATACAGGAACCGGTAAACGGCCAAAACGAAGATATACAGGTCCTGCATGATCATATGCAGCGTGTACGGCAGCTCTTGCCTCTACATCATCCGCCGGGTTGATGACTACCATGCCAGGGATCGTGCGCATCAGGGCGATATCCTCCAGGCACTGATGGGTTGCGCCATCCTCACCAACGGAGATACCTGCGTGAGTTGCACCGATCTTGACATTCAGATGTGGATATCCAATCGAGTTGCGCACCTGCTCAAAGTTTCTTCCTGCCGCAAACATGGCAAAAGAGCTGATAAACGGCACTTTTCCACAGGTTGCAAGTCCTGCTGCGATGCCGGTCATATTTGCCTCTGCGATACCGACATCCCAGTGGCGCTCCGGGAACGCTTTTTTGAAAATTCCGGTCTTTGTTGCGCCTGCAAGGTCCGCATCTAATACGATCAGGTCTTCATGCTCTTTTCCCACTTCTACCAGAGCATTTCCATAGCTTTCTCTTGTTGCAATTTTCTTTATTTCTGACATAATGCTTCCCCCACTTTCTCAAGGTCTTTCATTGCGATCTCATACTCTGCATCATTTGGAGCTTTTCCATGCCAGTCTACGGCATTTTCCATAAAGGAGACACCTTTTCCTTTTAAGGTCTTTGCAATGATCGCAGTCGGCATTCCCTTTGTCTCACGCGCCTCTTTGAATGCAGCACGAATCTCATCAAAGTCATTTCCATTGATATTGATCGTATGGAAATTAAATGCCTCAAATTTTTTGTCGATCGGGTAAGGAGAACATACTTCATCAACCGTTCCATCGATCTGAAGGTTATTATTGTCAACGATCACAACCAGATTGTCCAGTTTGCGGAATCCTGCCCACATGGCAGCTTCCCAGATCTGGCCTTCCTGGATCTCACCGTCTCCGCAGAGTGCATAGACACGGTAATCTTTTTTGTCAAACTTTCCGGCTGCTGCCATTCCGGCTGCTGCGGAGAGTCCCTGTCCCAAAGAACCGGATGACATATCAATCCCCGGAATGTGTTTCATATCCGGATGTCCCTGCAGGTAAGAGCCTGTATGACGCAGTGTGACAAGATCCTCCTTCGGGAAAAATCCACGTTCTGCCAGAACTGCATAAAGTCCCGGCGCCGTGTGGCCTTTTGAAAGCACAAAACGGTCGCGGTCTGCCATCTTAGGATTCTTCGGATCAATGTTTAACTCCTCAAAATACAGATAAGTAAAGATATCTGCTGCGGAGAGTGATCCGCCCGGATGTCCGGCTTTTGCGCTGTGTACTGCAGTTACAATACTTTTGCGGACTTCGTTCGCTGTTTTTTCAAGTTCCAGATTTGTCATAGTCTAGTCATGTTCCTTTCTATTCCTTTTATTAAATCTCCGTTCTGCCTTCTAAGGCACGGAGCAGTGTTACCTCATCAATATACTCTAAATCTCCGCCGACCGGAACACCACTTGCGATCCTTGTCACTTTGATCCCGGTAGGTTTGATCAGTTTGCTGATATACATCGCCGTCGTTTCTCCCTCAAGGCTTGAGTTTGTCGCAATGATCACCTCGTCAACATCCTTTTGCAGGCGCTGCATCAGCTCTTTTAACTTGATATCTGCAGGTCCGATTCCAAGCATCGGAGAAATTGCCCCATGCAGGACATGATAAACCCCGTCGTATTTGCCGGTTTTTTCATATGCTGCAAGATCTCTGGTATCTTCCACAACCATAATCGTCTTGTGGTTACGTCCGGCATCCTTACAGATCGGACACAGTTCATCATCTGTCAGGGTAAAACATTCCTTACAGTAACGGACATTTTTCCTTGCATCCACGATCGCAGACGAAAGTTCTTCGACCTGTTCCACCGGCATATTCAAAATATGAAATGCCAGACGCTGTGCAGATTTTGCACCGATTCCCGGAAGAGACGATAATTCCTGTATTAATTTACTGATCTGACTGCTGTAATAATCCATGGTGTTTCCATTCTTTCATTTATAATGTTCCAATACGGCTATATGCCTTCTTTAATATTAAAGGATAACGGCGATTTTTACAAGAAGTGTTTTTTACGGCATATTTTTTGAAATTTTTGTACATGATAAACAGGTAACCACACAAAAACAATAGATTACACGTCCCGCAGGCAAATCTGCTGCCGGAAATAAAAGGAGGACCATATGGCATCTTATGTAGCACCTGGAATCAAAGACAAATTCGAGACACTTTCAACGGATCTGAAAAATCTGATCCTCGAGCGAAATGTAGAGCTTAATAACATGCAGGATCTGATCCGCGTGTTAGAGCAGATCGTAGAAGAAGGGGAAGCCGAGTAACCACGGCCTCCCCTTCTCTTTTATGCTTATCTTTTTTGATCTGCAAAATACAATTTCTGTGCCCGTAACAATTCCTTACTGAATGTTAGTTACCTCATATCCTGCATCTACAACGGCTGCTTTTAATGCATCCGCACTGACTGATTTCTCTGCGGTAACAACTGCATTTTTGTCCTCTAAGCTCACCACTACCTCAGACACACCCGGTACTCCTTTTAAAGCCTTCTCAACGGTTGCCTGGCAGTGTCCGCACATCATTCCTTCAATACTTAATGTTGTTTTCATTGTTTGTTCCTCGCTTTCTGATACATCACTTTTTGTTTTTATTTCAGAAGTGACCGCTCTGTTTTCACAGACCGCACTCTCCTGTTCCATGTTACCTGTCTCATTTCCGGATGAAGATTTTTTTCCAAGCTTTACCCATCTAAGGCGCAGTGCATTACTTACTACACAGACGCTGCTTAAGCTCATGGCAGCCGCACCAAACATCGGGTTTAATTTTAATCCCCAGATCGGATATAAAAGTCCTGCCGCAAGCGGAATGCCGATGCTGTTATAGAAAAATGCCCAGAACAGATTTTCCTTGATATTTCGGATAACCGCTTTGCTCAAACGGATCGCCCCGACCGCATCGATCAGGTCATTTTTCATCAGGACGATGTCCGCGCTCTCAATGGCTACATCCGTACCTGCCCCGATCGCGATTCCCACGTCTGCGGAAGCAAGCGCCGGCGCATCGTTGATACCGTCTCCGATCATTGCAACTTTATGTCCGCTGTTCTTTAAGGCGGATATCTTTTCTTCCTTCTGTGTCGGAAGCACTCCGGCAATGACTTCATCAATTCCTACCTGATCTTTGATCGCCTGTGCCGTCACTTCATTGTCACCGGTTAACATGATGACATGGATTCCGTATTCTTTGAACTGTCTGACCGCTTCACGGCTGGTCGGTTTTACGACATCCGCAACGGCGATCACGCCTATGATCTGTGTTTCATCTGCAAACAGAAGCGGTGTTTTGCCCTGTTTTGCAAATTGTTCCATCTCTTTTTTTATCTCACCGGACAGGGCAACGTGTGCCTCTTCCATCAGCTTTTCATTTCCTGCATAGTAAAGTCTGCCGGAGGATAAACGTCCTTTAATTCCTTTTCCAAACAGCGCTTCAAAGTCATTTACTTTTTCCGGAACGATGTTCTTTTTCCCGCAATCGGAGACAATCGCTTCCGCTAACGGATGCTCACTTCCCTTCTCAAGACTGCCCGCAATCTTAAGCAGATCGTTCTCTGAAATTCCTGCATAGGTTCTGATATCCGTCACAACCGGTTTTCCATAAGTAATGGTTCCGGTCTTGTCCATTACAACGGTATCCACAATATGTGCTGTCTCTAATGCCTCTCCTGATTTGATCAGGATACCGTTTTCCGCACCCTTTCCGGTTCCAACCATGATTGCCACCGGTGTTGCAAGTCCAAGTGCACACGGACAGGAGATCACAAGAACTGCAATTCCGCAGGACATTGCAAACTCAAAATCTGCCCCGCTTGCCAGCCATAAGATAAATGTTACGATCGCGATTCCAATAACTGTCGGGACAAAGATTCCCGCAATTTTATCGGCCAGACGTGCGATTGGAGCCTTACTCGAAGATGCTTCCTCCACAAGACTGATGATCTGTGCGATCGTCGTATCTTTGCCGACACGCGTTGCACGCGCACGGATCAGTCCGGCTTTATTGATGGATGCAGAGATTACTTTATCGCCTTCCTGTTTTAACACCGGGATGCTCTCTCCGGTGATTGCGGATTCATCAAAAGAGGATTTTCCTTCTAAGATCACACCGTCCACCGCAACCGACTCTCCCGGCTTGATCACGAAAATATCCCCCTGCACCACATCTGCCGCATCAATGACCTGTTCTTTGCCGTCGCGCACGACTGTCACTGTCTTTGGTGCTAAGTTCATCAGCTTTGTGATTGCCTCACTCGTCTTTCCTTTTGACTTCGTCTCAAGATATTTTCCGACCGTGATCAGCGTAAGAATTGTTCCGGCGGATTCAAAATAAAGATCATGGCTGTACTGATGTACCAGTTCCATGTCTCCGATACGGAATCCCCAGCCGATCCGGTAAATCGCGAAGATACCGTATACCGTCGCCGCAGTTGCTCCCATTGCGATCAGACTGTCCATGTTTGGACTCCTGCGCGCTAATGTTGTAAAGCCGTTGCGGAAATATTTCTGATTAACAAACAGGATCGGAAGTAAAAGCAGGAATTGCGTAAATGCGTAAATGACTGCATTTTCACTTCCATGGAAAAACTTCATGGTAAGCGGCGGCATCGGAACGCCAAGCGCGTTGTAGATCATATGTCCCATCGACACATACATGAGCGGTATCAGAAATATCACGGATATGATCAGTCTTGTCTTCATGTTTTTGATATTCTTCTGCTGGATGGAAACGGCATCCTCCGTCTCCCCCGCCTTTACTGCTGCTTTTCCGCCTTCTTTTACCGAGGCACCGTATCCGGCATGTTCCACCGCCTCAATAATCTTTCCGGTATCAAGCTTTGTCTCATCATACTCGACCTGCATGCTGTTTGTCAGCAGGTTGACACTGACTGTCTTTATGCCCTCCAGTTTGGAAACACTCTTTTCCACATGGGAGGAACATGCCGAACAGCTCATGCCTGTTACGTCAAACTTTTCCTTCATGTCAATCTCCATTTCTAAATACAAACCGTTATTTCATCAATTTTTTTAACAGTTCACAGAGTTCGTCGACAGCCTGCTCATTGCCTTCTTTGATGTCTTCGGAAACGCAGGTTTTAATATGGCGTGCTAACAGCTCCTTGTTAAATCCGTTTAATGCAGCCTGGATCGCAGATACCTGTGTGACGATATCCACGCAATATCTGTCATCTTCCACCATGGCACGCACTCCCCGCACCTGTCCCTCTATCCGGGAAAGTCTCGTAAGCAGTGCCTTTTTTTCTGCACTCTCACGCTGTTTATGCTTCACATTATCTCCGTTTGCGCTGCATTTTTCACATGCCATCTGTCTACCTCCGGTCTGTATAGTCTGTGCTGTCCCTGATTTTTTATCACGGTTTTACCATTTTATTGTATACCATATACCCCTATTGGGTATCTTGAATTTACACCACGATCTGCATTTTGTCAAAAGATTTTCTAAGTGTTAAGAATTTTTATCAACAAACTTTATTCTCCGCAATCCACACAGTGTGATCAGCATTGTCACAAATTCCGCCGCCGGGAAGGCCATCCATACCCCGTTTAATCCAAATATTGCGGACAGTATAAATGCAAAGAAAATGATCGCCACAAAACCTCGGGAAATCGACGCTGCAAATGCATATTTTGTAGATTCGACAGCACTTAATATGGCAGTCCCTACGATATTGATCCCGGCAAATAAAAATCCGATAAAATAGATCCGCAGTCCAGTTTCTGCGTAGTCAGCAAGCGTCCTGTTATGTTCGCCATTAAACACTGCAGTCACCACAGGTGCAAACAGGTAAATAAAAATAACCAGAAGTACAGAGACGCCTACTGCAGTCGTAACCGCCATTTTTAAATAAGTTTTCACATCTTTATGAATATCCCTGCCATATGCCTCGCTGACTAACGGCTGGGAGCCCTGTGCAATTCCGTTAAACAGGGCAACTGCAACAAGTGATGTGTTTGCAACCACGCCGTAAGCCGCCACTCCGGTATTTCCGGCAAGTCCAAGGATGATCATATTAAAGACGACCGTGATCACACCGGATGAAATCTCTCCCACAAAAGAGGACACACCAAACTGACAGCAGAAAAGTATTTTTCGCAAAGATGGCAGCATCGGCTTAAATTTTACCGTACATTTTTCCGAGCGGAAATGGATACAGCAGATCAGGATGCCGACCACCGGGGAAAGTGCCGTTGCAAGCGCAGCTCCTTCCATGGAAAGTCCCAGTGGGAACATCAGTACATAGTCAAACACAATATTGAACAGACTGCTGAATAATGTCGCAGCCATTGCGATCGACGGATTCCCATCGTTGCGCACAAATGCATTGCAGATATAATTCCACATAAAAAAGGGCGCAAAACTCATAAAAATGCGCGTATAATTTTTCCCAACCGCAACGATCTCTGCATCCCCGCCAAGCAGGGCGATCAATTTATCCGGGAAAAATATTCCTACAAGCATAAAAAGCAGGCCAACAATCAATGCCCATGACAGTGCATGGAAAAAGTATCCGTCTGCATTCGGATGTTCCTGATTCCGCTCGATCACCAGACGGATCGCTGAACCGACACCCATCATTGCCCCGATGGCAAAGATCATGTTGTAGACCGGCAGTACCAGATTGAGTGCGGTGATACCATCCGTCCCCACCGCAACAGAAATAAAGTAGGTATCTGCCAGAATATAGACAGACATACCTACCATGCCAAGCATGTTCTGCGAGACATACTTTACAAATTTTTTTAACATCATAATCCCCATTTTATCAACTTCAATCATAGATTGTGCACTTCTTGGACAATGCTATTGTCATGAATAATAGACCGAACACAAAATTTCAATATTTTCTATATTCGGTCTTATACCCGTTTTACTATTTAATTTTGATGATTAAGAACCCATTGCAATAAACCATTATAATCTACGCTTCCCGATGCAACATTAAGAATTGTTTCATATAATTCTTTTTGCGTATATTTAAGTTCTATCCCGTTCAACGCAAGAAATACAAGCATTGCATGTGTTCCAATTCTTTTATTACCATCTATCATACAATGATTCTTTATCAGTCCATATCCTAATCTTGCAGCTTTCGCCTGTATTGTCGGATATAATTCGTCCCCTCCAAAGGATTGAAAAGGCGTTTCCAAAGCCGAGTCCAATAAATTATAATCTCTGACTCCATCGCTTCCACCAGTCTGCTGAATTAATTGAGTATGAAGCATAAGGATCTGCTCTTTGCTCAATTTTTTCATTTAGCCAGCACCTCATATGCTTCCCTATTCTGTTCCATAAGCTGCTTCGAAATACTCAATACATCATCATCAGATGCTATCATATCTTTATCCGCTTTACTAAAGTCTATAACAAGGTATCTTGGTACATTGTTTTTCAAAATTACTGCTGAACCGCATTCATCTACCAGTCGTGCAACCTTAGAAAAATTCTGGTTTGCTTCGGAAATTGAAACCATTGTATTTGTATCTATAGTCATTTGAACACCTCCATAATCTTTTTACAATAGTATACACATTTTTTAGGATAAATTCAACCTAACACAAACAGGCAGGTCGTATCCGACCTGCCTGACTTATTATTCTGATTTCTCTGAACCTTACTTTTTATGTTCTTTTATATAAGTGCTTTTCCAAGACTTCTGCACGCTTCTAATGCTTCATCGTCCGGTGCTTCATGTGCGATCACACCTTCACCATTTACAACAGTTGCTCCTGCTGCATTCATGCGTTCTTCCCAGTCGCGCATCCACTGTCCGTCACCCCATCCGTAAGAACCGAATAAAGCGATCTTTTTGCCTGCTGCAAAGCCTTCTACCTCTTCTACGAAAGGCTCCATCTCGCTCTCCTCTAATACTTCAGCTCCCATTGCCGGGCAGCCTAATGCAAATGAGGATGCAGCTTTTAACTCATCTACGGATACTGCAGATACCGGAACAACGTCTGCCTCTCCGCCTGCTGCCTTGATTCCCTCTCCAACTGCATTTGCCATTGCTTCCGTATTTCCCGTCTGGGACCAGTATGCCACGATAATCTTGCTCATATTTCCTCCATTCCTGTGCTTATTTTTGCACATTCATTTTATACAAACGGATTCCTGGTCTCGCACGACGCCTTTGCCGCATCAAGCCGGGTGTTTTCCGTTTTTATCTTATTTACTTTCATCTGAAAATCCAGTCATACATCAAATGATAGAATATGCTTTTGTAAACATTCTGTTATCATGAGTCCATCTAAGCAGACTCTAACATCTTGCCGTAAAGCAGAAGTTCATGGATTTCCATGCCGGACGATATCAGGCGGATCGCGTCTTCCTTTGCCTGATTGTAGCGGTCAAATGTTATTCTTGCCGCATCCACATCTCCATATACTTTCCAGTAACCGCAATATAGGTAATTGCGTCCCTCGTTTCGGATAAAACCTAACACATCTTCTACAGGATAACCCAAGAGCAGTCCAAGCTCATGTGGAAAAGACAGATGATCCTTCATATATTTTTGATAGCGGGCACACAGTTTTTCAAAAATGTCGATAAGGCGTAATGTCTGATACCCAAACAATCTCATCGTTTCCTTCACATCTTCTTCGTTCAGATAAGCGAGTAGTTGTTTTTCACGAAAAAGCAGGAATATTGTACGATGTTTTGTCTGGTAGAGTGTATGTACAGTAATTTCTGTATTACGGAACAAATCTTTCACATCTTCTTCGTTGCTCTTTGTCACCGTAAGAAGATTTGACAGTTTGATTCCCGTAAGAAGCGGGGCACATTGCAGTGCCAGTTGAGTCTTTAATTCTTTTTTATCCATCTTCTCCAGAATCTCTAACACTTCCCTGCTCATGGTCATCTCCCATAGAACAACAGATCTCTCGATCCATTGTTTTAATATATATAGTTAGTTTATCCTAACTCCTGTTTAAAAAAGAAAGAGTTGCTAGAACTCATTTCCTTTTCTGATAGTTAGATTACACTAACTTTGGTTATTTGTCAATAACTTTTTTTTAATTTTTCATTTTTTTTCAGGGGAAATCTGCAAAACCGCGAAAACACGCCTTTTTTCATTCCTCCAGCGCCGCATTCATGATCTCCATCTTCTCCTCTGCCTCATAGATCAGGCGGCTGCACTCTTTCAGTTCATCCGAAAAATCCATCGTGACATCCTGATAGAGCGACTTGTACTTGATGTCGTGCTCCAAGCTCGCCCAGAGATCCATTGCAAGGGTACGGATCTGCAGCTCGACGGGTACCATCTGTTTTTTGTTCATAAAATAAACCGGCACACGGATAATGATGTGCAGGCTGCGGTAACCGTTGCCTTTCGGCTGCTCGATATAATCTTTGATCTCCATGATATGTATGTCATCCTGCGCCATCAGGCGGTCACGGATCAGATATACATCCTTGATATAGGAACAGACTACGCGCACTCCGGCGATATCGTAAATATTGTTGCACGCTGCGCCGAGTGTCAGATCAAGGTCCTTTTTCTGAAGCTTTCCCAGAATGCTTTTCGCCGATTTCAGCCGCGTATCGATGTGATGGATCGGGCAGCGCAGTTTGCGGTATTTAAACTCATCCTCTATGATCTCAAGCCGCGCGGTCGTCGCGCACATCGCCGCATTGTACATGCGCAGGATCGGATCAATCGTCTGGGAAAACTGCTCCTTCATATCCGCGATATGCTCCATGTCATCATCGACCATGCCGCGCACCAACATCAGACTGTTTTCCTGCGCTGCATCCGCTGTTTCTTCTGCATCTTCCACCTCCACAGAAGCCTCATACTGCTCCTGCTGTTTCTCATCCTGTACAAGTGTCTGTCTCTGTATCATAACAAAAACCCCGTTTCTAAATTGTTTTCTTCTTCATTGTCACGCCGTCTTTTCGCATAGCATCTGTTGAGCGTAACTGTCTCTCACTATAAATATTAGTATAACAGATACCGCCAGAAACGGCATAAAGTCTGTATGAAATATTTATAAACAATTTAAAAACAGGGTTCTATTTTCTATAATTCGATGCCGCAGCCTTTCATCAGCTCTCTTGCAGAATCTAAGGAATCTACGCCGTGAAGGTTTTTGATCGGCGCAAATTCTCTCTCACGCACTACCTCATATGGAATACAGTCATCCATCATGTGCACCATATCAAGCACCAGTGTCTCGAATTTGTATCCATTTGGCTGCTCCGGTTTCACAAATGTGCCGTCCACATCCATGTATGGGATCTTTTTCTCTACCACATGGATCGGCATTCTTGCGTCTGCGATCTGCTCTAATTTCTTTTCTGAGAACAGATAGTTTAAGATTACGCCAAAACCGTATTTTAAATCACCGTTTTCTTTGCGCGCCGTTGCCATCTCCTCTGTCATCTCGTAGTATTCTGCGATCGAAGGTTTGCCATCTTCCGTACAGAGTACACCGACACGTTCGTCCGGTGCAGCTTTTCGTACTACTTTTGCACCACTCTCGCATCCGTAAGCGATGGTTGCGCCGACAAACATCGGGTCTGCGATGCGCTGTAAGCAGTTATCTACGGCAAATACGTTGATCCATTCAATACCTCTTTCTTTGATATCAGAAAGAAGTCCTGCATTTACCATAGATGAAAACCAGCCGCCGTTGCCGTTTGGAGACATTGCCACCTCAGTCTGGGATTCCATATAGATCCGTCCCTCATAATCGCATGCCGGCACCATTTCCTGTACGAAAAATTTCACATAATCTTTCGGATAACCAAAGTAATCATGTTCCTCAAAAAAAGCTGTCGTATCTGCGTTGTTGATATTGCTTGTCATAATATAAAGCGGTACATATACTCCTGCCTCATCTGTCACGTCCATCAGATTGCGAAGCAGCTGCTCAAATAAATATAACTCTTTGGCCACTCCGATATTTAATGTTCCCTTTGGCCGGTCAAGTCCAAGGCGGGTTCCCTGTCCGCCCGCTAAAAGCACCGCACCGACTTTTCCCTCACGGATCGCCTTTAAACCGAGTCCTTTGAATTCAGCCCCTCTTGCCTCGATTTCGCTAACTTCCACTGCATCTAACGGAGCAAATACACCGCGCTCATTGACAGTTTCTTTTCTTTCAATGTGTTCTAACACTGAAAAATCAATCTCCTCTAATCGCTTTGTCAGTTTCTCATTCTGCTCTGTGGTATTTTTCTCCATCATCGCCTTGATGTATTTCTGATTATCATCTTCCCAAATTTTCATTCGCTTCTCCATTTCTTATCTTATAAAATAGCTGCATCACGGTTTTGTACTCATACCATCTTCAGATATGCATAACTTTTCACATACGCAACCCACTCTCTATATTATATAATAGACTTCTCATTCCCGCAACCAAACCTTAGTTGAAACCACGGAAACCCTTTCCGATAATCTCACTGCTGTTTGTGATTGCAATAAACGCAGATGGCTGGTTCATACGGATATAATTACGAAGTTCTACCGCCTGACTCCGCTTCATGACCGTTAAGATCACCGTCTTCTGATTGTGCTGGTAAGCACCTTCTGCCTGATAAACCGTAGCACTGCGGTTTAATTCTTTTGTGATAAATTCACAGATTGGCTCCGGATCGTTGCATATAATCGTAAAATACTTGCACAGGTTGATACTCTCGATCACATTATCGACTACCAGAGATTTTGCCAGAAGACCGCACATGGAACAAAGACCTGTCTGCGCATCAAATACAAGACAGGATGCAACGACGATTCCAAGATCCACTAAAAATAATGCTGCTCCAATGTTCAGCTTCGTATATTTCTTTAAGATCATTGCCACGATATCCGTTCCGCCGCCGGACGCTCCGATATTAAACAGAATTGCCGCGGAAAATGCCGGCAGTACGATCGCATAGATAAGCTCTAATACCGGCTGTCCGGTCAGAGGCGCATCCATCGGAAACACCCGCTCCGCAAAGCTTAACCCAACCGATGTCAGTACACTGACGTAAACAGTTTTGACTCCAAATCCTCTTCCAAGGAATATAAATCCAAGTACCAGCAACAGCATATTGATGATAAAGGTAAGATTTCCCGGAGATGTCGGAAGTACGGCACCCAGCACGACTGCCAGACCGGTTACTCCGCCAAACGAAAAATTATTTGGAAATTTAAATACATACACTCCCACAACAAGAATCAGTGTTGCAACAGTCAGCACCACATACTCTTCCACGGTACGTTTGATCTTTCCAAGATTCTTCTGCATTTCTTTTGTCCTCACTCTTTGTATATTTCGCAGAAGAAGTATACTACATCTCTTACTGATAATAAAGTACCTTTGTGCAAATCGGAACTGCATTTTTTTCGGACATCAGAGATCAGATATCTGCATCTCCTTTTGCATGCTCTTTCCGCTTTTTGCATATATCAGAAATTACCTGAATGAGTTTTTCTGCATCCAATGGTTTGGAGATGTGCGCATCCATGCCGGCTGCCAGACTCCGCTCCTCATCATCTGCAAATGCATTTGCTGTCATCGCGATGATCGGAACGGTTTTTGCATCTTCTCTCTCCAGTTTCCGGATGCACTGCGCTGCCTCCAGACCGCCCATAACAGGCATCATCAGATCCATCAGAATCACATCATATCCACCCGGTTCTGATGCTGCAAACAGATCAACAGCTTCTTTGCCATTCCATGCCTCCTGTACCTGTGCCCCCTCATTTTCCAGCACAAACCGGGCGATTTCCATATTTATCTCATAATCTTCCACCAACAGTATTTTATCATTTTCAATTCCCTGTACTGCACCGGCACTTTGTGTCTGTTCCGTCTGCATTTCGATGCTGTCATCCGGCAGAAACGGGATCACAAGTGTAAACTGCGTGCCTTTTCCCGGCTCACTCACGAAGTGGATCGTTCCTTCCATCTGTTCTACCAGTTTCTTTACGATTGCAAGTCCAAGTCCAGTTCCGGTATAGGAAGTGCGTGCTGAACTGTTTTCCTGCACAAACGGTTCAAATGCATGTTCCTGAAATTCCGGGCTCATCCCGATCCCATTATCGGTACACACAAACTCAAACACGGCTTTTTCATTTTTCGGCGGCAGCTCCCGGCACTCCAAAATCACTTTTCCATTTGGTTTATTGTATTTTACCGCATTTGAAGTAATATTTTGTAAGATCTGCCGGACATGAAGAGAGCTTCCAAGCAAATTTTCATGGTTGATCTCTCCTTTTTTTACCGTCAGCGTGATTCCCTGTTCAGTTGCCGCCATCCCGACTACTGTCTCCACTTCTTTTAATATTTCAGAAATGGAAAATGGCTTTTCCTCCAGCTTAATCTGCCCGGATTCCAGTTTGTTCATATCCAGAACATCATTGACCAGCTCCATCAGAAAGGTGGATGAAAGCAGAATCTTATCCAGACACTCCTCCTGTTTTTTGGGATTTCCGATATAATACCGACAGATATCCACCATTCCGCGTATCCCATTGATCGGTGTGCGGATATCGTGGCTCATCCGCCGTAAGAAATCCGTTTTCGCAATGTTTGCCTGCTCTGCCTGTTCCACCGATTTTTCCAGTTTTTTCTGATAGTCCATCTCACGCATTTTTTCGTCGGTAATATTTCTGCTCAGAAAAAGCGCCGCCTCAACATTGCCATGTGCGTCATGATGCTGCGGCACCAGCATGATGCTGAACCATTCTCCCTTTCCGATTTCGGTCTGGCAATTGATATAATCTTTTCCCTGCAGCCGCTCTGCAAGTGTATCAGGGTTTACAAAGTCCCAAAATTTCTGCCGTTCTGACTGCGCAACTGTATTTTTACAGAAAAATTTCATCATGTTAGCAGTGTTTGTCTCATTGCCGGTCATTTTTCGAATCTGGTCAGATGCTTTGATCATTTCCCATGTATTCTTTTTGAGATCTAACAGCATACAGATAGAAAATACACTGCTGACAGATTGGATGATATGATACTGTTTTTCCATCTGGCGCATATTCGATTCCGCCACATACCCCCGTACCAGCATAAATGTCATCCAGCACAATATGTATACACCCATGGTACCGATCACAACCTTTGTACGCAGTGCATATATCGCAGTTTTGGGGAAAAATGCATAAAGTGTATAATCTTTCATCTGCTTGATCTCCCCATACCAGCTTCCTCCCGTACTTTCCAGATGGATCATCCTGTGCTCATCCCCTGTATATATGTCCGGTGTAAAAATATCACGATACTCCCCCGGCTTCACAGAAAGCAGTTTCTCCGAATTGGAACTAAGCACTTGTTTGTCGTCTGTCACCGCAACGATACCATTCATATCAAATGTAAATCCGGTAAACAGCGAGTAGATGGAAATATCACCGTTGTCTTCCATGTTTTTTTCTTTTTCAATATAAGCGGCGACAAGCCCTTTGCCATCTGTCCTGGATACCACCGCAAAATCATAGTTTTTCCCCTCTTTATCAAGCCGTGTGATATATGTTTTCCGCGTCTGCTCCAACATATTTCTTACTGCCGGTTCACTCATCTGTTCCTGCCAGAATGTATCCATCTTTCCAACATCTTCTGCCTGATACACACAATTCAGATTTTCGTCTATAAGCAGAACACCATCTAATCTCTGATCTTTCATATAGCGTTCGACCAGCTCTTCCTGATCTGCATCTTTCTCTTCCAACCGCTGATCCAGCTCCAATGTCTTATCTGCCAGACGATAAAGACTCTTTACTTTATCATTGTTTTTGTAGTCATCATATTTTTTGACACGGTCCTGCATAAAATCGAGTGTTTCATCTGCAATTTTCTCAATTTTCATCCGGTCATACCCGGTAAATACCACAAAACATACTATCCCTAAAAGCACTCCCATCAAAAATGGCAGCCATATATATCTGCGGGCGATGATCTTTGTTATCTTTTCATTATTCGGCATTTGTGACCCCCAGTGCTTTTTCGGCATCCAATCCGTATTTTTCTACCATGTCCCGGAGTGTTCCATCATCCTGCATCTCTTTTAAAATCTGTGTCATTTTTTTTGCCAGATCCTGATGAGTGTCATTTTTGAAAGCAACTCCCAGTTCTGAAATATACAGACTTTCATCCAGTATGGCATACATATCCGGTGCATTCCCAACAAATCTCTCAAGCGCACTTTCATGTCCTGTGATCGCATCCACATACCCTTTCCTGAGGCTTGCATAGATCTCGTCCATGCCGGACAGACTATACACCATATCCACCTCCGGGACTCTCGGATCACTTCTCTCTAACAGAACCTCCTCCGGTTTTGTTGTCGCCTGTACTGCAACCCTTTTCCCTGCAAGATCGGATATGTTTCTGATTTTGCTGTCCGTCCGCACTGCAATCACCTGTCTGCTGTAAAGGTATGGGCCAGCCCACTGATACTCATCCTCCCTGCCATTCATGGTAAAGCTTCCCCACAGACAGTCCACCTTCCCATTGTCCAGATATTCATCCTTTTTATCCCATACGATATATTGAAATACCGGTGTGTATCCTAACTGTTCACACACCGCCTCCGCCAGTTCCACATCAATACCTACCGGCTTTCCATCGTCATCCAGATAATTATATGGCTCATAATTATCACTTCCGATGATAAGTTCTGGCAGCTCTTCTCCCACCTCCTCAGGATCCTTTTTCATAATGCATGCTGCCCCCAGTGCCATAAAACATATCCCTATTGCCGCAATGTACTTTTTCAAATTAATCTCCATTCTTGCGCTGTCTTTTGCGCATCTCAAGTTTGTGCGTAAGCACAAATCTTGCGTGTGAAAAATCTTATTTTTCACACTATCATTCCTTTTTCGTTTATATTTGCGTGATTCACCATTTTTATTTTAATGTTTTGTAAAATACACGTCAATTACAAATGTATATTTTTAGTGTTTTAACGACGCTCTTCAACTTTTTTTGACAAAAAACGGATAATGCATTTTTTGCACTATCCGTTTTTTTTACCGTTATTGTTTCAATTTTTTGCAGTTTACCCACTGCCGCATAAATGCACTGCTACACTGCCATCACTTTTTCATTTATTTCATCTTCTGTGGCTTTCATTGCCTCAAGTGTCATGGTCAGAAGTTTGTCAAGTTCCCATCCAAGCTGGTCTGCACCGCGCTCTATGACTTCTCTTGAACAGCCTGCCGCAAAGCCTTTGCTCTTGTATTTCTTCTTCAGGGATTTTAACTCCATATCTTTTGTGCTCTTTGATGGGCGCATCAGCGCTGCAGCCCAAACCAGTCCGGTCAGCTCATCCGCTGCAAATAATACTTTTTCCATCTCATGCACCGGTTCCACATCGATCGTCTTTCCACATCCGACCGTGATCCCGTATCCGTGTGAGCAGACCGCATGGATGATGTCCTCTCCCACACCGCCCTCTCTTAAAAGTTCCGGTGCCTTGATGCAGTGTTCATCCGGATAAAGTTCAAAATCAATATCATGGAGCAGTCCGACGATGCCCCAGTATTCTGCATCGTCACCGTAGCCTAACTCTTTTGCATACCATTTCATGACTGCTTCGACCGTCAGCGCGTGCTGGATGTGGAAAGGGTCCTGATTGTATTTTTTTAATAATGTAAATGCGTCGTCTCTTGCTATGTATGTCATTGGTTTGCCCTCCTTTATCTTATGTGAAATCATCATAACTTACTGTTGCAAAATTTTATTTATATTTTCTTCATTTATATCATTATATTCAATTTTTATTTCGCTGGCATTTTTAAAATAACTATCGTACAATTCCTCATACTCTTTTTTATTAAGTATTTGGGAATTTATATAATAAATTACTCCATCTCCATCGGGATCTAACTCATCCGGGAACGGATTACCTTGATAATCATGATCCATATATGCCTTTTCCCAACTATCAATCATTATATCCTTATAATAACAATCACTCTTTTGATCATATTTGTATATGGTATACGGCCATAAACTTTCCCCTAATCCCTGATTATGGGAAAAATCAGCCTGAGCATACCCATTATCATAAAACCTTATATGTGGGAATTCCTCTATTTCAATATATACGTTATTATCATCAGGATCATATCCATACACATACTCTACCATCCCTGCCATCGGCATATCTCCACCTTTGCATGCCAATAAAAGTTCATCTATACCATCAAGGTCAACATCTGCAATGGCATACTCATAGTCCTTCCAATATTCATATTGCGACCACTCGTTTTCAGCCCAGCCGGATTCTCTCCCCTCCGGCCATGAACCATCCTTAAAAAATTCTGTTAATTTTTCATAATAATATGTCCGTGCCTTTTCATTTATATCGCCATCCTGCTCTAGTTCCACTTTTTCTTCTTCAACTGTTATTGATTCTGTGTTACTTTTCTCAGTCTCTGCGTTGGAAATGTTTTCCGACTCAATTTGTAAATTTTGATCCAATGTATTTTCACTTTCTTCTTTTGCTCCACATCCATTTAAGATCATACTTCCAATTATAAAGACTAGTACTAGTTTTTTCATACTTATTTCCCTTAACTATCTTCCTCTCTAAATAATTCGTTAGCTTTATCATATTTTCTATATTTTTTTTCAACAAACATATATTTCTTTTCGCTTATTTCTCTTAATTCTGTCAATCTTTCTTTTAATTTCTCAAGCTCCCCTTGATTTTCTTGTAGATAAGAATATATATCCGCCTTTAACGTTCGCAGCTTTGAATCCGAATATGAACTAGTTCTTATGGTCTCAATATTATTACCTTTTCTTTGTATTCTAGAAGTTTTTCCTATCCCATTCTTTACTTCAATCATCTGATCTTTTTCAATACAATCAATGATTTCATCTACACTTAAACATTTTCCATCTACAACTGGTAAATATATATCAACATTTTCAAAGTTTATATATCGTGATGCATGCCTTTGTATTTTACCTAACCAGAGTTCATCACTTGAATATTTTTTTACTGTCAGTAACACAAAATAAAATCTAACAATATCATATTCATCAATGGGGCGCATCCATCCAATATAACCTATTGCATCATGATATGCATAGCCTGATACAACTGCAGATATAATAAACTTTTTTACATCAAATTTCTCTGCTCCACACAAACATCTTTCCAAGTAAAAAAGCGCCTGATATATCCTATCTAACAATTTTACATTATTTAAAAGCTGATATCCTATGTATGTATCTTTTTCATATGATGCTAAAATTCTTTTACATCGTTCTATATACTTTATTGGATTATTTGCCAAATTATCTAATATATCTGCATTAGCACGGCACCTTCTATACCCTCTTTGCTTAATTTTTTTTACTTCACTTTTACTAATTTCCTCATTTAATATTTTTTTGCTTTTATATAATTCCATCAACCCATAATCTTTACAACTTATTATGGTTCCAGTTAATAATTTTTTAGGACATAAAATACCAAAATCATCTATTCCATATGAAACATAATTATTTCCATCATAACCCTGTTGCGAAGAAACGCAATTATTTCTTTTTTGCTTTTTATTATGCGTATGACCAAATAAATTCCAGTAATTTTTTTTTATTTTAAATCTTGTCTTAGAACTCCACCAACAATCATATGCTGTCTCAGTAAAATCAACCATTGGAAAATGTGTTAAAATAATTAGTTTTTTTTCTTTACAAATCATTTGATTTGCATATTCGATCCATGCGTTATGCATTTCAATAATTTTTTCACAAGAAAAATCCTTAACAAATACATTTTCCGGCAACCTATTAAATTCTTGTTTATTTACTTCCTTTCTATCTCTTTTAAAACTTGTCCATCCTGTATCACCTATGAAACATAATTCTCCGACCTTATAACTTTTTCCGGTACATAAAAACCTAAAATATGAAAAATGATTTGTTTTTTCTTTAAAAAACTGTATAATTTCCATGTATGTTTTTTGTCCATTTGACCAATAATCATGATTTCCTAATACAAAAAATCCATATATTTTGTTTTGTTCCAATTCCTCAATAAAATTAAGCATCTCTTTATAATTACTGTAACAATCCCCTACAATACAGACAATATAATCATTAAAATATCTCTTTAAACATGCTATAAATTCTGCCTTCTTCTCTTCAGCTTCCAAAAAAGATATCCCATTATCTGTATTCTCTGAAATATTATCAAAATGTAAATCTGAAATAAATGCGATTTTATAATTCTTTTCTACATTATCCAAAACTTATTTTCCCCATATATTTCAAAACAATTTTAAATACACCTTAACATAATCCAAAATTTTATAGTTTACCAGATTAGGGTGACAAAAGGTGGTTCACAACTTAGTGGCTGGCAAATTGCCCAAAGCAGAGATTGCTTTTGTGACTTTGGAAGAAAATTAGAAAATCTTAGCCTGCCTATTTAATACACAGTGATGTTCTGCCACGGATGGCTCGTTGAACGCCGTTCACGTCACTCTGAGAAAAACGTATCAGGCAGACTTAGATTTTCTTATTTTCGAACAACGGAACAAAACAGGCACTGCTTTGTGCAATTTGCCAATCAGAAAATTAAGATCCACCTTTTGGCACCCCAATCTTTACTATAAAAACATACTCTCTTTAATAATCTAACATCCTTTTCCATCAATGGAGCAGGATGTTTTATCTGCCGGTCTTGACACAAGTCCAACATTCTCCGGCACGACGGTCACAAAACCATCTTCCCTGACAAAGCACGGAATCCCCAGATATCCGTTTTCCCTGCATTCGTCAAATGCTGCTTCTTTGTCTCTTAGCCGTACAAATTCTTTCAGATACTGCACATCCTCACCGATGTTAATGTATTCAAACTCTCCTGTTCTGTCCTTGATCTGCACATGTATATAAGCGCAATCAGGACAGGTAGGCATACCATATACTTTTATCATCTCTGTCCTCCTGTTTTGTGACTGATATAGCTACATTTTATTATTCTTTTCAGATCCAGACAATATAAAAATGTATATTACCGGACGTACACGGTATGAAACTCAAAGTTTGACTTGTCTGCAGAACAGAAAAAGGACACAGTCTGTGCCCCTTTTTTCTTAAATAAATATATTATTTTTCATTTACCGGGATCAAAATCTTCTGTCTCTGCTCTTCCTGCCCTTCCATCCAGATCGTCACAGAAATCTCGCCTTTTTCCCCGCCTGCCCGGACTGCCGCAAGCGCATAGCCGTCATAAGTTTCCCAACATGGTGCATCGTAACTTTCCACAGACTGTGGATCGGCATTTCCAAATGCGGCTAAAGTTCCAGCCCCTTCCACTTCGATGTGGATGCGCCTCTTTCCGTACAGATCCGGTGTTCCTTTTGCATCGCAAAGATGCATGGTAAGGAAACAAAGATCTTCGCCATCTGCCCGAAGTTCTTTCTGATCTGCCGCCACATGAAGTAACACTTCTTCCCCGGCAGTACAGAGCAGATGTCTGCCCGTCTCCCTGCCATCCTGATAACTGACCGCCTCCAGGACACCAGGCTCATAACATGTCTCAAACGATGCCGTAAATCCATGTGCTTCCCCGGCAGGTTTTCGCCCGAGAGACTTTCCATTTAAGAACAACTCCACCTCCTGCGCATCGGAATATACGTCCACAACTGCCGGTTTTCCTTCATATCCCCGCCATGTCCAGCTTGCGATATTATCCTTTAGCATCCATGGTGTCTTTGAGCATTTCTTTCCATATTTATCCACGCGTTCCACTGCAATGTAAGGTTCTTTCCGCAGACCATACACGACTTCCCGGAGAAAACTGATCGGTCTCCGGTAACCGGCGAGATCGATATCCCCGATATACGCGGTTCTGTCCGGGTAGTTGCTTCCAAAGTTGCTCTTTCCATCGTAATAAAAAATCCCGCATCCGGCTTCTCCCAGATAGTCATACCCCGTCCATGTAAAATCGCCGAGCACACGCTTTGATGAGTTTACCACTTTCCATAATCTTGCGATATCTGCCGGGAATGTCTCCGTCCCCAGCACACACTTATTCGGGTGAAGCTCTCCCTCTAACAGATGTCTGCCCGTCAAATAGTTAAACCCGATGATATCCATAGATTCGCTGCTCTCCTCCAACACCTCCGTGATGATCGGATGCACAGCAAATGCGTCTCCCGCCTCGCCTTCCATCAGCTTCATAAAACTGTTGATCGCATTGCTGCCGGAATTATCATTGGTTCCGGCTTCTCCGGCGTCTTTTCTGATCAGTGGTGCCAGCTCCTGCATGACCGGATACACCTTTGCTCCCGCTGCATTCAAGGCATTCATGCCATTTGTGGTAAATCTTGTCGCATCCAGTTCTTTAAAAGCATTACACAGCATACGGTTGATCTCAGCACCGCGCTCCGTACCGATCTCCTGTATCTCATTTCCCACTGAATACAAGATGACACAGGCATGATTATAATCTTTGTCAACCATATGTTTTATCATATCCTGCCACTCATCCAGAAAGGAAAATGCAAAATCATGATTATTTTTGTGGATCGTCCACATATCCGTCAGCTCATCCATCACAAGCAGTCCAGTCTTGTCACAGGCATCTAAGAATGCTTTTCCAGCCGGATGATGTGCACTTCTGACACTATTAAAACCAGCCTCCTTAAGCAGTCTGCACTTTCTCATCTCTGCTGCTTCATAAGCTGCCGCTCCAAGGATTCCGTGGTCATGATGAATACAGGTTCCGCGCAGTTTCACCGGCTCTCCGTTGATCCTGAGTCCCCGCAAGGCATCAAGTGTGATCTTACGGATTCCATATGAGAGTTCCTGTTCGTCCAACAGTTCTTCCCCCACATAAATCTGGATGGTACAGCGGTACAGATGTGGTGTCTCACAGTTCCAAAGTTTAGGCTTCTCTATCGCGATCTTCTGATGCACGATATTTTGGGACTCCGCAAAACTGGTCAGATGAACTCTGTCCTCATAGACCTGATGTTCCTCGTCTTCGAATTTTACTGTCACGACCAGTTTTTCTTTTTTTCTGGAACGGTTTGCAACCATGGTTGAGATCTCCACAACCGCAGCATCTTTATCTGCTTCTTCCGTTGTGATACGCACCCCATTTAGCGGGATCTGGATCGGGTCTCCAACGTACAGACTGACTCCACGGTAAATGCCGCTTCCGGAATACCATCTGCTGTTTTCCTCTGAGGAATTGTCTGCGACGACTTTGATTTCATTTTCTTCCCCGAAGTTTAAATATCTTGCAATGTCCACATAAAAGTTTGTGTAGCCGTTTTTGTTGGTCTTTGCCAGCACGCCATTCACATAGACCATTGCCGTCTCATAGACGCCCTCAAACTCTAATATTACCGTTTTTTCTTCCCACTCCTGCGACACCGGAAACGTTTTAAAATAGGTGTATACGCCTCCCGGATAAAATCCTGTAGCACCTCCGTTTTTCGTGTTTTCATCTCTTGTCTCATGGATCATCGCATCATGCGGGAGCGTAATCTTCTGTGCCTGTTTTCCATACATTGCAAGCACTTTTAAAGACGGCACATATCCCTTAACAAACTGCCATTCCGAATTAAAATCTTCCTTTTTCATTCCTATACTTCCTTTGCGTGTTCTTCATCCCATTTTCTGTTTGCCTTCTCTACATTCAGAAATCCAAGAATAACTGTAATTACAACACTAAGTATTACCGGAATTACAATGTACATGGCAAAGATCATATTGAGTGCACCTGATGTCTGTTCCACTGCCTTGCCGACATAGCCTCCTAAATCTAACAGCCAGCCCACTGCTGCGGTTCCGATTCCGCCGCCGATCTTGATTCCCAAAGAGGAACAGCTAAACATTGTTCCATCCATCCGCACTCCTCTGGTACGATAGGTATAACCACTTATCTCCGCAATCAGCGCATTTAACGTACCGCTTAAAGTTCCTGCAAAAATACCTTTGATAAACATAAATAACAGCATCAGTTTGACATTTTTCTGATATGCAAAATAGATAAAGAATACACTCAGCACACAGTTAATCGCATATCCCCAGAAATTGACCTTCTGCATGCTCCCGGTCTTTTTCACAAGCATCGGTGTAAAGATCAATGCAATGATTACCGGGAACATCTTCATCATCTGGAACATACCGAGCAAAGAGGCATCCCCAAGCACATATTTTGTAAAATAAACACCACTGCCTGTCGTAATGTTACTCATAATGTAATATACAATATATAAAACAAGGATCAACACATAATATTTATTGGTAAATAAAAATTTCATGCTCTCCCAGAATCCAAGTTTGTCATCCTGCGGTTTGGACTCATCAATCTTTCTCACGGATTCATCCGGCTCTACCTCTTTTACGGCAAGACAGCTGATCGTATTGACCACAAGACCGATCAATGCACAGATAATTGCTACGGCTCTCCATCCGGCTGCACCGCCTCCAAATGCTTCCACACCACCGGTTACAGCAAATCCCATAACAATGTTCGTTACCACCGCAAACATAAAACGGATGGAACCGAGCTGTACTCTTTCCTGCGGGTTATTGGTAATCAGTGCTGACAGTGTCGAGTATGCAACACCGTTTGCTGTGTAGAAAATCGCGTTCAGACAGGTATAAAATGCAAAGAAATATGCATATTGCGCAGTTTGTCCCATATTCGGGATTGAAAAAAGTAATACCAGGCAGAGAGATACGCCGATCTGTGCATACAGCATCCACGGTCTTGCTTTTCCCAGTCTGCTTTTCGTCTTGTCGATCATATTGCCAAAGAAAACGTCCGTCACACCGTCAAAAACTTTTGACACCAGCATTAAGGTTCCGATGATGTTGGTCTTTAATCCCATCACATCCGAAAGGTACAAAAGCAGGAAACTTGAAACCAGTCCATAGCTGCAATTTGAAGCCAGATCCCCCGATCCATATGCAAGTTTCTGATGCCATTTTAAATATTTTTTATCATTCATATTAATCTCCATTCTGAAACAACTTGTTGTGAAAAGATCTCGCAAATGTCAGATCTGTGTCTGCAAGTTACTTTTTTTACCGCTTTTCACACTTTATTGTGTAACCAGCAGCATTTTTTTACATTCGAATGTTCTTGCATTTATTCTAGCACTTTGCTTTTTTCCCCTTCAATGCTATAATTAGACACAATATATGGCATTTAGTAACATATTCGCGACTATCGCAGAAAAATAACAAAAACAGGGGGAACACATGAATCCGTCATCCATCGATACCTTAAAGAATAATTTTTTTGAGATCCAGAATGTGAACAGCAGTTTTAACCAGTACTACCACCTGACCTCCCCCTATAATGCTGTCATTGAAACCTACCGCTCGGACTTAGACCAGCCTTATTTTAAGATTTCAAGTTTTTCCCCGGAACACACCAGCCATTCTCTGATCGATGCCACGGAACTTTTGGAAAAAATGAAAAACCGTCCTCTGCATCAGCATGATTTTTTTGAAATCATGTTCGTCCTGCAGGGCGAAGCGGTTGTTAAAATTGAAAATACAAAGCGGGTATACCCATCCGGAACCGGATGTATTGTGAATTGTAATTTAAGACATGTGGAGCTTCTCTCACATGATTTTCGAATTTTCTTTCTGAATTTATCGAAAGATTACCTGTTGTCTTTATTTCAGTCGGACAATCTGTTTCATCTGGTGCCTGAGACAAATATGGATCATTGTGATGCCTTTCACTTTTTATACAATAATGCCATGGATGCGGATAACGTAAAAAAAGAATATCTCGATTTTTTCTCCCTTTACCACAACCCGGAAGGCTTTCAGAAACTTTACCAGATTGCAGAGGAGATCATAAAGATCACGCTGTCACCACAGATCGGCTCTTCCTTTTTTATTAACGGACTGATCTGCCGTTTTCTTGACACGCTCTCAGATCCATCCCTTTTCCATCTTGCAAATATACAGGTCGATTACGGGAATGACTTTCTGATTTTTACCAGCCTGACACACCTCTTAGAAAACAGTGACGGGCGGCTCAGCCGGCACGAACTGTCTGATCTGCTCAGTTACAGCGGTGACTATCTGAACCGGATTGCTAAAAAATATACCGGCATGACCTTATTCGAATATGGAACCACTTTCTCAATTAGAAAGGCAGAGTACTACCTTTTAAAAACAGATCTTTCCATATCCGAGATCATTGCACAGCTGAAATTTACGAACAAATCCCATTTTTACAAACTCTTTTATGCCAAACACCATATGTCACCAAAAGAGTTCCGTAGCAAATACCGCAAAGACTGAGTTTATCTTATGTGGAATCCATACTCTCTCTCTTCGATCGGTATCTGATTTGCCGTGATACGGTCAATATTTACGTAGGTGCCCTGGTTTACCATCGCAAGCACTTTGTCGATCTGCTCGTCCGTCCCCTGCACCTCCAACAATACGGATCCGTCCGGCTCATTTCTTACCCAGCCAGTCACACCAAGCATGTTTGCGGCGTATTCCGCCCGGTAACGGAAACCGACGCCCTGAACTGCACCATAGACAAATACCTTTTTTCTGATTATTTTTTCGTTGTCCATCATGTTGACATCCTTTTTAACCGATCAGTTCATACTGCATCAATTCATATTTTAACTTGCTGCCCTCCAGGATCTCCGCCGGAAGCAGGGCGCGTGCCACAAGTTTCAGATCATTCGATTCGATGTCGGTTCTGCGCAGGTTCGCATAATCCCCGTCGATCGAAACCACTTCATAAAACCATGTCTCCATTACTTTAAGTCCTCCTCTGTATAATAAGTGCCTGACATCTCTGCATTGATCTCAGCAATTTCTCTTTTTCCGTTGATATAATCTGCGTAGATATCCCACAGATCCATATCACCACTGTCACCAAGCCCGTCCTCATCCGGGATCCACTGCCTGATCAGCGCAATGCGCTGTTCTTTGGTCGTATTTGCAATACTGTAATCTTCCATTTCATCTCCATTTCTGCGTGTAATAATTTTATTTTTCACACTGCACAATTCTTTCTTTTTTATACATTTTCCGTATATCTGCAATCCGGGAAACCGGTGCATCCCCAGAACCCACCAAATCTTCCGTTTCTCTTTTTTAAGGCAAGTCCGCATCGCGGACAGATTTTCTCCTCTGTCTGTTTTGCAGATGTTCCGCCTGATTCTTTCGCCATCAACTCAAACACCTGCTGGTTCATACGGCAGTCCGCCAGTGCGCGGTGCGCCCCTTTGGTAGAGATACCATAATGTTCCGCCAGATCAGAGAGCTTCCTGTGTTTCCATTCCGGGAAACACAGTTTTGCAATCGCAAGTGTATCTATATAGTCGTTTGTCAATGTCTGCCCAAAATATTTTTCGCAGTCTCTGTACAAAAACTTCATATCAAAACCTGCGATATTATGCCCTGCCAACACATCATCCCCGGCAAATGCAAGAAATTCCGGTAAGACTTTTTCAAAGGAGCGCGCATTTTCCACCATTTTATCTGATATATTATTCACGCTGCTTGCCGCATAAGGAATTGGTCTGCCCGGATTTACAAGCTCACTGAACTCGTCCACGATCTTTCCGTTTCTTACTTTTACCGCTGAGATTTCTATCACTTCATCATACAGACTTGATATCCCCGTGGTTTCAAGATCATAAAGTACATAATCCCGGACATATTCTCTCCGCTGTTTTCCTTTTCTCTTTCCTAACATGAAAGTCCTCCATTCCGGTGACACGCTTTACAGCTGTCCCATCTTTTAAAATTCATATCTGACCACTGCGCAATTTGCCACACCAAATGCGGCGTATTCCTCGTTGGTCATCTCATAAAAATAGGACTGCACCACACGCGCGATTCCATTGTGCGCCACGAGAATATAAGTTTTATCCGAAGCTGCCACCTCATCTAACAGGTTATAAATGCGCTGTGCCAGATGAAGCATCGACTCCCCGCCTTCATAACAATTTACAAACTGTTTTTTTGCTTCCCTGAACTCTGCTCCGTCTCTCGGTGTAGACTCATATTTTCCAAAGTTCTGTTCTTTTAAACGTGCTTCCTCCCTTGCCGGAATCCCGGTAATCTCTGCGATATGGAGTGCCGTGTCCTTTGCACGGATCAATGGGGAATAAAGAATCTCATCGGCTTTAATTCCCTGTTCTAAGATCTTTTTCCCTGTCTCAACCGCCTGTTTATGTCCAAGTTCCGTGAGTGCAATATCCGTTGCACCGCAGATCTTATTTTCCACATTCCAAATTGTCTGTCCATGGCGGACAAAATAAACCTGTCCCATTTTATTCTCCATTCCTGCGTGTGAAAAATCTTATTTTTCACACTGACTCCTTTTTTCTATATCCACGCATAATCACCACCGGTCACTGCAAGTGAAAGCAGCGTATCCATCCGCTCAACCTCTTCTGCTCCTTTTACCACCTGAATCAGCTTCGCACTTTCTGCTGCCACCGGCATCTCCTCGTCCGGTCCGACTTCCATATCCGGCTCTTCCCCACAATACGGACATACTAGCTGCGGTCCTGTCTGTAACGCCAAAAACCGGTTTCCACATTCTTTACATTCATAATATCCACACATCTCTGTGCCATCCGGTACATAATACATTGTCTGATCCTCCCTGTCTGCATGTCACTGTTCACTCCCTGTCAGTTAGTCCAGCAACGATCTTATGACATCAATTTTACCACAAAGCGGTTCCATGTTCCATCCTAAATAAAACCGGGCAAGACACACCTTTCTTTGTGCATCTCGCCCGCTATCATTTTCCCTTATTTTGCCACTTATGCAGATTGTCAGATTACATCTCCTTTGTGACTTTTTGTATTTCTTCCTCTGTAGCTTTCAAAAGTTCTCTCGCCTGTTCAACGGTTCCACCGTTTTCAAGATAATTTTTAATAATTCCAAGACGACCTTCCGATTGTCCTTCTAGTCTACCTTCTCTTATGCCTTGTTTACGTCCTTCTTCACGTCCTTCTTCTAACCCTTCTTCTCTCGCCTCTTCCTTCCAGACCTTTACAGCTTCATCCATATCAAATTCTGTTGCAAACATACCCATTACCTCCGATCCTAAATAAGTTAACTGATCTGTAAGAACTCCTTCCTTGATACATTCACGCACCGCGGTGTCTATCGCTTCTTTTAATTCACTTCCATTTTTACATAAGTGTTTGATTTTATCAACAAAATAACTGTAACCACTTAGTAATTTTGTCTGCTGCAATAATTTAGAGTTCTTTCCGTAGTTAATGTTATATACTCTTACCCTCAGATCAATATTAACTTTCACTCCCTCCGGGAACGCATCCGACAAGTGCATCTCCCAATATTCTTTTTGATTGCGGTCTCCATTGTAAAATACCACAAACTCCGGTGCATCCAGTTCTATCCGGCGTTCCTTGTATACGGCATTTGTTGTCATCATCTGATTGTATGTCCTTCCCAAATACATCAGAAAACGCAGCGGCATATTCTCATTCAGTGTCGACTGATGTTCCGTCAAAACAATTACACGCTTTTTTCTGACACGAAATGCCAGATCGTTTTTCATCTGCCTTGTAAATACATCTTCAATGGTACAGTCTTCTATCTCGCTTTCATCTGTCAGACAATCATCAAATAACGCATTGTACAACTCCAGCATACCCGATTTTTCTTTAAACAGATACCGGAAAAAAGTATCTTTGTACTTCGTATTGGCATACGTTTTGTCTGCAGTGTTACCTGCAGACATCCCATTCATATTTTCACTCATATGTTCTTCTCCTGATTGTACGCTAAAATAACCCCATTTACAAATTTAAAATCATGATAATAAATGCCCCAACATACATCTTCCGAAAAATGTAAGTGCAGTTTAACATCATATTTTACACTTGGCAAACAAAAACGTTATTTTGTACAAAAATTTTGAGGTCAAAATATACAGTGTGCACAAAAATGTGTCATTCAAACTATACAGTATACAAAAATGGGCGATAGCACACACCGTTCTGTGTATTTCGCCCGTTACACTCCTTCTTCTGTTTATCCCCATAAATTACACAGGTAAATCAGAAATGTCGGAGACAAAACCCCCTCGTCCATTCCAAGCTGCATAATCTTCATAATTTCCTCATTTCCATGTAAAAATCTGCGGACAACAAATGCAACGATCACATTTCTTATTTCCGCATCCGCTTCGTGTTTCATGGAATATAAAATCAACAGGTGCGCCGCCACTAAATTACATAATACACATGCAAGATAATTTTTTAATAATTTACGGTTCTTCTGGGGTGCAAAGGCAGAACGCATCCAGTTATACACAAGCATGTTTTCCCACTGCTGTTCATTTTCCTGTGCTGTCCACTCTTCTCTGGCATGATTCCATTCATCAAATGTACATCTCCGGTTTAAATGAAGTAATTGCAATATTTTATCACTGGTACCAAATTTATCGGAGAACATTGATCCAAGAATAATTTTTTCATAAGCATTTACCGTCCCACACAGAGACTGGAACTGCTGTTCTCTGTTAACTTTTGTATTCTTTATCCCCTGATACATTGCCTGGTAAAACGATGGTTTAAAAAAATGTTCCAGCATTTCCTCTACTGCTTCAAAATCCTGTTCAGCTATCTGTGAACTCATTTTTTCTATCGTATAAGCCCCATAAAATTCCCGGAACCACAATGGAAGTTCTGACTTCTGAATAAAATCTGTGATTTTCCTCCTCACTGCAAGATTGATCTTCATCACATGATTGTATATAGGAATGTCTTCCATATCTAAATCCGGATCGCGCTCAAACATAAAAGTTATTTTTCCGGATACTTCAAATAACAGCTGTGCTGCTTTCGGACAACCCAGAAAGATATATTTCTCATCTGTATCATACGACCTTACTGTTTCCCGTGGAAAGCTGGAACAGGCACGGCATAGTTTTTTATTTCCTTTATTTAGTACGATTTTGCACAACTGGTCTTCATCCAGCATCGGGCACATTCCATCCGTATCCCGCAGCTGCACTACATAACTCTGTAAATCAGAGTTATATGTTACACCTTTTCTGGCAAATCTTCCAATCTCTCCCCCCATCATCCTGTAATCTTTTAATGTTTTCTCTTCCATTGCTATCATCCATCCCCCGCAGCAGGTCAATGGGCACTCCGCTCCAATACAGGCAAATTCATCGTAAAACGTTGTTTTTAACAGATTCATTTTTTCCTCTTTCTATGAAAAATGCCCTGGAGCATGATGCCCCGGGACATTTTCATGTTGCATATGATAATTACTGTTTTGCTGAAATTACTGTAATAAGGAGAGTACACCCTGTGTAGACTGGTTCGCCTGTGCGAGCATAGACTGACCTGCCTGTGCAAGAATGTTGTTCTTGGAGTACTCAACCATCTCTTCTGCCATATCTGTATCACGGATACGGGACTCTGCAGTCTGGGTATTCTCTGCTGCTGTATCAAGGTTGCTGATGGTGTGCTCCAGACGGTTCTGGATCGCACCCATTTTACCACGCTGTGCAGATACTTTCTTGATTGCTGCATCAATCGTGGTAGTAGCTTTCTGGGCACCGGACTGTGTACTTAAGTCTACTTTGCTGCCATCTACTCCCAGTGCTTTTGCACTCATATCATCTATAGAGAAGCTCATGGTCTGACCTTCATTTGCACCGATCTGTAAGGTAATGCCGGTTCCATTTGATGATGATTTTGCAGAATATCCAGATTCTCCAAATAAAGCTGTTGTACTTCCAAGACCTGCACCACCTGCTAATGTAATATCTGCAACTGTGGCTCCGTTATTAATTGCATATAATGTATGTTTTTCTGTCGCACTGTCTGGATTTGCTCCACTCAATGTCACATCTAAATCCAGTCCATTGTCTTTTAATATTTTCTCGATATCTTCCTCTGTATATTCTTTTCCGGCTGCAAGATTTAATGTATACTCACCAGCTGTTATTGCACCATCCGCACGAGCCTGGCTAGCTGCCTTGGTTACAGTAACACTTTCCTGTCCATCCTTCGCTGTAAATGCAATACTGATTTTTGTACCATTTAACTCCTGACCATATCTGTTAGCTGATATCTGAATCGTATCCGCACCAACAAATGTACCTGCTGCCATATTCTTTGCTGCAGCGGTTGCCTTTGCACCTGCTGCGGTAGCAACTCCGGCACTTGCCGCTCCAGTATATGTTCCATTATTTAATGATACGGATACCGTTGGCAGTTTAGATACCTGAGATGTACTGTCTTCCTGTTTTGCATTAGCAATCAGATTGTCGATATCACTCTGTGTATAAACCTTATCCTTTACAAGATTTAAAGTCAGTGTTGTACCTGCTGCATCCCATATAGCATTCTCAGAACCATCTACACCCTTTTCTGTTGTCGCAACCTTAATGCCTGCCACATCTGATGTAACTAATGCTCCACCCATTGTCGTATCAATTGCACCATACTTTGGTCCGGCACTCGTTGTTGAACCTGAGCCCTGGGAACCATCCAGCAGTTTCATCGTGTTGAACTCTGTTGTCTCAGAAATTCTTGTCAGCTCTTCCTGTAACTGGGAAATCTCGTTCTGTACTGCCTCGCGGTCGTCATCTGTCTCTGTACCGTTGGCTGCCTGTACGGATAACTCTCTCATTCTCTGTAAGATGGAGTGTGATTCGTTTAATGCACCCTCAGCGGTCTGGATTAAAGAGATACCATCCTGTGCATTGTCAGATGCTTTATTTAAACCGCGGATCTGGCTTCTCATCTTCTCAGAAATAGAAAGTCCTGCTGCATCATCTGCTGCACGGTTGATCTTGTAACCGGAAGATAACTTCTCGGATGATTTTGCCTGCATTCCTGTTGTAACGCCTAAATTTCTGTTCGCATTCATTGCGGACATATTGTGCTGTACTACCATTGCCATAATATTTACCTCCGTGTGATAAAAAATGTGTTCTGCCGTTACCCGGCATCCGGGAATCCTTTCCCTTTTTTTCCGTGATATGCGGAAATTTTTCTTAGTTTTTAAGACATATGTCTTAAAAAGATATATAATAAGTCCGACCCCTAGGTTAGCCTGACCTTATTACCTTGCTTCCCCTGACCTGCTGTGGCGCTCCCTCATCAGAATTGCAGCAATCTCTTTCTGTGCCTGTTCCGAAATGCCCTGTTCCTTATAATAGCGGGCGCGGCTGCTTTTCCTTTCCGCAGAACTGCGCGCAATGTTTATCTCTCTCGGCGCATCCACCAGAAGATGAATGTTATTTGCAGAACCGCCGGAAAAAACGACCCTGATGTTTTCACCGATGCCAATATAGTCACCGGGCTTTAACGTTAACTTGAGCATATAATCTGTTTTCCTCCCTGATTATCTGTTTCTCCCTGAATGCAACATTCCATATAAAATGTTGCGTTTACAGGCTTGCGGTATTTTCCGCAGAAAGGAGTCATTATGGGTACAACACAGCCGATCCGTGATAAGGACGAACTAAAAAATTTCATTGCGTATTACGAGGTTGCACATCCGAATATACGCAACTATACGATGATCATTCTTGGGCTCTACACCGCATTGCGCATCAGTGATGTATTGAATTTAAAATGGAAAGATGTGTATTATTTTGAGAAAGACTGTTTCTTAGATCATCTACTGATCCATGAACAGAAAACAGGAAAGGTCAATGAGATTGCCTTAAATTCACATGTTATCAAGGCACTGGACTGTTACAGGAAAACAAGAAAACCTGACGCAGAGGATTATATTTTTTCAAAACCCACCACACCTGCGCATCCGCTCTGCCGCTCCCAGGCATATCGTATTGTACGCAGAGCAGCGGACGAAACCTTATGCGAAACGCATGTCAGCTGTCATTCGCTCCGCAAGACGTTCGGTTATCATGCATGGAAACAGGGAATTTCGCCGGTTCTTCTGATGGATCTGTATAATCATTCTTCGTTTTATATCACAAAGCGTTATCTGGGAATTTCTCAGGACGAGCGGGACAGTATTTTTCATACCATTAATTTCTGAACAGATTTAAAAAAATTTAGATTTTGGGGTTAAGTTTCTTTTTGTTATGCCGAAATAATAGTTGTAAATAAAAACGCAACATTTTATATGAAATGTTGCGTTTTTTATTTATTATGGCATAACTTTAAATTTATTATGTGTTATTGTTTGAATTATCAGACTTTGTTATAATTTTTATAAATAAAAAAGTGGATCAACCGGTCAAAGGAGTCATAGATCTTATGAAAGAAAATATTGCAACCATCCCTTTAATCAAAGCATTCAACGCCAAAGACGAATGCCCTTTCTGCAATTTAGAGCGCGAAGCCGAGCAGCATGCGGTCTCATTTATTTTAGGTTCCGCCTATATGGAGGATGATATCCGTGAAAAAACAGATGCAACCGGATTCTGCCGCCATCACTTTAAAATGATGTACGATTACGGCAATCGACTTGGAAATGCATTGATCTTAAGCACGCATTTGAAGAAACTGAATCAGGAACTCGCAAAAGAAATGTCCGATTTTGCCCCAGGCAAATCAAGTCTGTTAAAACGCATGAAACGCACAGACGCAACCGCAGAGCATGAACCGCAGACCGCGCTTGGCGCATGGATCTCCAAAAAGACGACGGACTGCTATGTCTGCGATCATTTCCGCAAAATCTATGGCAGATATCTGGATACCTTTTTCGACCTGTATCTGAAAAATGAAGAATTCCGCCAGCTTTTTGAAGAGAGCAAAGGCTTTTGCCTGCCTCATTTCGGAGATCTGATTGAGACTGCGGAAAACAAATTAAACGATACGCAGAAAAAGGAGTTTTACCCGAAGGCATTTGCACTGATGCAGGAAAATATGGAACGCCTGCAAAAAGAAGTCGCATGGTTTGTAGAAAAAAATGACTACCGGAACAAAGATAAAGACTGGGGAAATTCCGCAGACAGTATTCAGCGCGGCATGCAGAAATGTGCCGGCGGCTATCCGGCAGATGAAGTGTTCCGGGCAAAGTTGTAAACTGAGGTCTTTTGGGTTCATGGAACGTAATTTCCAATGAATCAAAAAAGGCATAATGATTCAGGCGAAAAACATTCCTTGTCTTCCCTGAATCATTATGCCTTTTTTCCTGCGGAAATCCGGGTATCAAAAAGTGGCTGACACCCGGGTCTTATAAATAAATTCGCCCATAAAACATATGGCGTGCTCTTTCCCCTTAGAATGGAAGTCCGCCAAGACCACCCATGCCGCCGGTAATTTTTGACATGGAATCCGAAGAGAATTCTTCTAACTGACGAAGTGCCTCATTGGTTGCTGCCATGATCAGATCCTCTAACATCTCGATGTCATCCGGGTCAACTACTTCCTCGGATAATTTTACTTTTGTAATCTCTCTCTTACCGGAAACAGTAACTTCAACAGCTCCACCACCTGCTGCTGCAGTAATCTCTTTTTCTTCTAATTCTTTCTGTGCCTCTTCCATCTGACGCTGCATTTTCTGCGCCTGTTTCATAAGGTTGTTCATGTTGCCCGGCATACCGCCCGGGAAACCGCCTCTTTTTGCCATGTGAATCCTCCTAAAAATCGTCTTCTTCTATTTCAAAATTAATCAACTGGCGCAAATCAGGGTATATTTCCCCGCTTGGCGTGCCAGTGTCATTTAATTTTACCAGAATCTCTACCTCTTTGCCAAGTCTTTCTGCAACTGCTGCCCGAAATTCATCCTGGCAGTTGGAACGGTTCTCTTCTATATAAGTGTACGCATTGGCATCCTCAAATGCCAGGATCAGCGTACCGCCCTCTCCTAATGTCGGAACTGCTTTTTTGAGATAGGTTCTTGTGATCCCTGTCAGCTGTGATAAAATGCCGCTCCAGCTGCTCATGATCTGTTTGATATCTTCAGGGATTGCCTTGGGAAGTTCCTTTTTTTTTAACACCGCCGATGCGGCAGAAGAACCTGTTGTCCCCGCAGCCATGTCACCGGATGCCTGCGTTACCACAATACCCTTCTCCAGCTTTTTTTCGAGACTGTCCACGCGGTCGATCAGCGAACCATAATCTTTTTCCATCTCCGGTTTACATAATTTGATCACCGCAATCTCGATCAGTATACGCTTCTGTACGGCATAACGGATCTGATTACTCAGTTCTGAAAAAATACGGATATAGCGCATAAGAATGTCTGTGTCTACCATCTGCGCCTCTTCTTTTAACAGGGCAAGATTCTCCGTTGAAATGTCAAGCACATCCTCCATGTCATCCGAGCTCTGTACAAGCATGAGATTCCTCAGATACCAGGTAAAATCATTGACAAACTGTCCTAATTCCCTGCCCTCAATGACCATCTCATCGATCACACCGATTGCACCGGTCACATTTTTCTCTAAAATCTGACGGAGTAGTCTGCTGAAAATCTCAGTATCAACCGCACCGAGTGTTTCAAGTACTTTGTCGTAAGTAAGATCCTGCCCAAGATAAAACGCAATACACTGGTCTAACAGACTGAGTGCATCCCGCATGGAACCGTCCGCCGCCTTTGCGATATAGCAGATCGCACGTTCCTCCACTGTGACCTGCTCCTTTTCCATCAGCTCCATCAGTCTCGCTGAGATCGTTTCAATGGAAATACGCCTGAAATCGTATCTCTGACAGCGGGATAAGATTGTGATCGGTATCTTGTGTGCCTCCGTTGTTGCCAGAATAAAAATAACATATGATGGCGGCTCCTCGAGTGTCTTTAGCAGTGCATTAAATGCACCTATGGAAAGCATATGAACCTCATCGATAATGTAGACTTTGTATTTGCCTTCCGTCGGACGGTATTCCACCTCCTCACGGATCTGGCGGATGTTATCCACACCGTTATTCGATGCGGCATCGATCTCGATCACATTCATGGAGTTGCCCGCTGCAATCGCCTTGCAGGCCGGGCACTCTCCACACGGGCTGCCGTCTACAGGATGCTCACAGTTGACCGCCTTTGCAAATATCTTTGCGATGGTCGTCTTACCGGTTCCCCTGGTTCCACAAAACAGATACGCATGTCCGATCCTGTCTGCTTTGATCTGGTTTTTTAATGTTGTAACAATGTGTTCCTGTCCTTTGACGTCCTCAAACTCCTGTGGACGGAACTTACGATATAATGCTGTGTATGACATCTTAATCCCCGAAACTGATTCCAATCCGTTTTGCCTCTTTGATCATCTGGCAATCCGGGTCTACTGTCTTTAATCTGCCTGCCACTTCACCTAATGGAACGCGTTTTGTCTTTCCATTGATCATGGCGATCATGTTGCCATAATCCTCGTCCATGACAGCCTGTGCTGCGGCAGAACCAAGTCTGGTACAGAGTACACGGTCGTATGGACACGGACTTCCGCCTCTCTGTGTATGTCCCGGAACCGTCACACGGACTTCCACTCCGGTCTCCTCAAAAATACGATCCGCGATCTCATAGGAAACAGACGGATATTTGCGTTTTGCAACCTTTTCTTTGTACTCTTTTTTGGATAATGCCGCATCCTCTTTTGAGATAGCTCCCTCCGCAACCGCAAGAATTGTAAATCCTTTTCCGGCTTTGGTACGCTTATTAATAGCTGCGATCACTTTTTCAATGTCATAAGGAATCTCCGGCAGTAAAATGATATCTGCACCACCTGCAACTCCTGCATAAAGTGTCAGCCAGCCAACTTTATGTCCCATAACTTCCACGATAAATACGCGGTTATGGGAAGCTGCCGTTGTATGGATACAGTCGATCGCATCCGTTGCAATATTGATCGCACTCTGAAATCCGAATGTAACATCCGTTCCATAGATATCGTTATCGATCGTTTTCGGAAGATGAATTACATTTAATCCTTCCTCGCGAAGCAGATTTGCCGTCTTCTCCGTTCCATTTCCGCCTAAGATGACCAGACAGTCCAGTCTTAACTTATAATAGGTAGATTTCATTGCCTCTACTTTATCTAATCCGTTCGCATCCGGCACACGCATCTGCTTAAACGGCTGTCTTGAAGATCCAAGGATCGTTCCGCCTTTGGTAAGTATTCCGGAAAAATCTGCAGATGTCAGTAATCTGTAATCTCCATAAATCAGCCCTTTATAACCATTTAAAAAGCCGTAAATCTCCAGCTCATCCACATTTTCACTTAAGCCTTTTACTACACCGCGCATTGCTGCGTTTAATGCCTGGCAATCACCGCCGCTTGTTAACATACCGATTCTCTTCATCCGCGTTTCCTCCTGCATACCCATATTTACTTTGCCCAGTTTTCACATATTCCGGCCGCCGACAATTGTCTGCGCCGGTTGTGTGTCTTTCGCTCTATTTAAAATATTACCCTTTTCACGGATATTTTGCAATATTTCAGATGAAAATCAAAAAAGTACTGCAACAGGTTCTCCCATTTGAAAAACTCTGCCGCAGCACCAATCGGGGTAACAGGATTTGAACCTGCGACCTCACGGCCCCCAGCCGTGCGCGCTACCAAACTACGCCATACCCCGTAGACAAGGAACATCTTTATCGTAGATGATATAAACTTGTCAGAATCCACTATACCATATGTATATGCTTTTTTAAAGGTCGTAATGCAATTTGTATTTTTTTTATTGTTTTTATGTTTTTTTTATTTTCTGGTAGAAAAAAGGTTCAGATTGTGTTAAGATTTAACCTTGCAAAAAGACTATTTATTGACATTTTTTTGCAATCAACAAATAATGATATGGATTTATATATCATAGAATTTGGAGGCTGATTTTATGAAAAAGTTACTTGCTCTTTGTGGAAGCATCGCAACTATGCTGCTTTTCACACCGCTGACGATTCTCGCAGCAGAATCCGGCGAAAGCAGTACTGCAACAGTTCCGATATGGCTTTGTATCCCATTTGCCGGTCTGTTACTCTGTATCGCAGTACTTCCGCTTGTAAAACCGGAATGGTGGGAGAAAAACCAGCCGCTTGCCGTAGCCGTATGGTCCCTGTTATTTATCATTCCGTTTGCAGTGACCTATAGTGCCGGAGATGCGGTCGAAACAGTACTTGAGTGTATTTTAAACGATTACCTGACTTTTATCGTCCTGTTATTTGGTCTGTTCTGTGTTGCCGGTAACATCACTTTAGAAGGCGATCTCGCAGGTTCCCCGCGCGTCAACGTAATCTTCCTTGCGATCGGTACCTTACTTTCCAGCTGTATCGGTACAACCGGTGCCAGTATGTTAATGGTACGTCCAATGATCAAGATGAACTCCTGGCGTCAGCACAAGAGTCACATTATGGTATTTTTTATCTTCCTGATCTCGAATATGGGAGGATGCTTAACCCCGATCGGTGATCCGCCACTTTTAATGGGATTTATGCGGGGTGTTCCGTTCTTCTGGAGCCTGCATCTGTTCCCAATCTTAATCTTTAATATGGTAATTTTACTGACTGTATTCTATCTCTTAGACCGTCACAATTACCGCAAAGATATTGCAAACGGCAGAAAACCGGATATCAGCAAAGCCGGTACCACATTAAAGATCGATGGTCTGCACAACATTATTTTCCTTATTATGATCGTTGCTGCTGTTATTTTAAGTGGAACTCTTCCGAACCTTGCAGCATTTCAGGATGCAGCCGGAAACGTTCGCGGTATCCGTGTATTCCGTGAGGTGACACTTGGTTTTCCTTCTATTATTGAGGTTGCCATCATCCTGCTTGCCGCTTTATTATCTTTTAAAACAACAGACTCTCAGATCCGTACCAGTAACCACTTTACCTGGGGTGCGATCAAAGAAGTTGCCGTTCTTTTCATCGGTATCTTTATTACCATGCAGCCGGCACTGATGCTTCTTAAATCCATGGGACCGGAGCTTGGTCTTTCCAAACCGCTTGAGATGTTCTGGGCAACCGGTGCACTTTCCAGTTTCCTTGATAACACACCGACCTATCTGGTATTCCTGACAACTGCAGGTACACTTGGTTTCACACAGGGTATTGCAACCACGGTCGGAACGATTCCGGTCAAAATGCTTACCGCGATTTCCTGTGGTGCCGTATTCATGGGTGCAAACACTTATATCGGAAATGCACCAAACTTTATGGTAAAATCCATCTCTGACGAAAACGGTGTGCGTATGCCATCTTTCTTCGGATACTTATTATGGTCAATCGTATCTTTAGTTCCGGTGTTTATCATTGACACTCTGGTATTCTTTTTATAAAGGGGGGATTTCACAATGGAAAATAATATCGAAACATCACGGGCACTTGCTACCCGCATTTATGATCTCGACAGTGAAGTTTACCGTCTGGTAGGTTCTTCCCTTGGACGCACTTTTACCGGCGACAAAGAAACAAGTATTCGTAACCTGACAACCCTGATCTCTACACATCCACAGGGACATCTGCTCCGCAGTGAGATCGCTTTAATCGGTAATATGGCGCGTACGATCCGCAACAAAGAGGATCGGAGCCGTATGATGCACGAGTACAATGAGATTTTACATCAGATCGCAGAACTGCCGGAAAGTTTTGGTTCGGTTGATATCCTTGACCAGAACCTTGCTTCCTTAAATACATCCAACCTGCACCAGAAGTTTTCCAAAGACGATCATCTGATCATCTGCATTGGAAGAACACACGGAAGCGCCGGTACGGATATTGGTTTCGCGCTTGCGGATGCATTAAAGATCAACTACTATGATGTTGAAATTTTCAACCGTGTATTAGAGCGTTTAGAGGCAGAAAAAAATTCCGTCACAGACCGTGACAGCTTTACATCAAAACTTGATCAGGTTGCAAAACATGATACCAGTGCAAAACGTTTCTTAAAAGATTTCAGCCGTTATCACGGCCTGCCGAAGAAAGATGCCGTATTTTTCAACCAGAGCGATCTGATCGTGGAAATGGCAAAAAAAGAAGACTTTATCGTAATGGGCCGCTGTGCGGATGTGATTCTGACAAACAACCGTATCCCGCACATCAGTATCTTCATCACCGCTCCGTTTGAACAGCGTGTGCGCCGTATGATGGAGGTAAACAATCTTCCGCTCAAAGAAGCTGTCCGCCGTTTAAAGAAAATTGATAAAGGACATGAACAGTACTATCATTTTTACACCGGACGTAAATGGGGAGATGCCGTAAACTATGATCTTTGTATCAACAGTGCATGCTACGGTATCGAAGAATCCGTAGAACTGATTGAGCGTATGATCGATATCCATCCGGAGAAGTAGATCACATGCTAAAGAGGCATATTGCAGAAACCAGCTGGGCTGGCTGCAATATGCCTCTTTTTTATGTTTATGTATATTTTTCTTTTATTTTACATATAATTTATAATTGTGCAACAACTATATGGTTTTCCACTATTATGCACTCTTATCCACATTATCCACAGAGTTATCCACATTTTTTCTGATAGTTTGTGTATTGTTTGTATATTGTCTAACATTTTACATTCATCTGTCATTTCATGTTTTTGCTGTTCCAGCGTTTTCCTATACCACCCGCTTATTCAGCCATTTTCCACGTTTATACCGTATTACAAATAAAAGCGAACGGAACACCCAGTCCACATACATTCCAATCCATACGCCAAGCACGCCCATTTTCAGCGTTCCTGCAAAGAAATAGCTGCTTGCAACACGGAATACCCACATGGAAAACACGCTGACTTCCATGGTATATTTCGCATCCCCCGCTGCACGCAAAACGTTCGGAAGCGCAAAACTGAGCGGCCAGATGAGCATGGCACAGATGGAAAAAGTCTGCAAAAGCTGCACCGTGATTGCAAACGCCTCGCCGGACAATGAAAAACAGCCAACCAGTGGACGGACCAGAATCAATAACGTTATGTCTGTTAAACACATACCTCCATATGCAAGCCCTAACAGTTTTCTGCTGTACCGTTTCGCCTGCTCTTTTTCCCCGGCACCAATGCAGCGTCCGATCACTGTCACCATCGCAAGCCCGATCGCAATCCCCGGAATATTGGCAAACCCGGCAATACTGTTTGCCACGGCATTTGCGGCGATCGCAGCCGTTCCAAACGTTGCCGTCAGGCTTGACACCAGAAGTTTACCGATCTGAAACATCCCATTTTCAATACCGCTTGGAATACCGATCTTTAAGATTTTTCCGATCACATCTTTCTGTGGACGCATACAGCCCGGTGTCATGATGCAGAGCGGATTATCTTTTTTCGATAATAACACGACCATGACAAGTGCAGACACCATTCTTGCGATCAGTGTCGCAAGCGCTGCCCCCATTACACCGATTCCAGCACCATAAATCAGGATCGCATTGCCGCCAATGTTAATCACATTCATGACAAGGCTGGTGTACATACTGATCTTACTGTTTCCAATACTTCGGAAAAGTGCCGCCCCGGCGTTATACACACCGAGAAACGGATAAGATATCGCCGAGATCAAAAAATAAATCTGAGCCGCATCCATCACATCTGCTTCAATCTGTCCGAAAATTGTACGCAATAAAAAACGATGTAAAAATAATACCAGAATCATTACTGTTCCGGATGATGTGAGCATGATAAACATCAGCTGTCCCGCAGAAAGTTTTGCTTTCTCCGGCATCTTTTTGCCGAGATACTGGCTGCACACAACGGCCCCGCCTGTCGCAAGTGCCGACAGTATCTGAATCAATAACACACTGATGCTGTCTACGAGTGATACACCGGAAACAGAAGCCTCTCCACAGGAAGACACCATCAGGGTATCAAACAGACCGATGCTTAAAGCCAGCATCTGCTCTATGATCAGCGGTATGATCAGTTTTTTCAAATCCTCTCTTGTAAAAATCGGTTGTTCCATATTAATCCTCATTTCTGCACAGTCTTTTTGTATCACAAATTTGAGCATAAGTACATTCCTGCACAGTCTTTCTGTATAACAAATTTGAACATAAGCACATTCCTACATGTAGAAAATTCAATTTTTCACATGTGTTTCCACACAAAACGTGGCATAGCTTTACGCCATGCCACGTTTTTATTCTGTCATATTTGTTTTGTATTTAAAACGTACTGTCATGCACGGAAAATTCTACCCGTACCAACGTTCCAATCATCCGTCTTATGCAAGTGCTGCAGTGATGATAGCCATAGAATAAACTTCTGCTGCATTACATCCACGGGACAGATCGTTGATCGGAGCATTTAATCCAAGTAAGATCGGACCATAAGCCTCGAAATTACCAAGACGCTGTGCGATCTTGTAACCGATGTTTCCGGCACTGATCTCCGGGAAGATAAATGTGTTTGCATGACCTGCAACCAGGTTGCCCGGGCATTTGGTACGTGCTACACGAGGAGAAACTGCTGCATCGAACTGAAGTTCTCCCTCGATTGGAAGATCCGGATATTTTGCTTTGGCTTTGGCTGCAGCATTACGCATCTTATCTACATCCTCACCTTTACCAGAACCAAGTGTAGAGTAGCTTAAGAATGCAACCTTCGGATCAACACCGAAAATCTTTGCACACTGTGCTGTCTCACCTGCGATCTCAACTAACTCATCCTCTGTCGGATGGATGTTGATTGCACAGTCACCCATTGCAAGAACTTCGTTCTCACCGGTAGCTGCAGGACGTACCATGATAAAGCAGGAAGATACGATTGTGTTGCCCGGTTTTGTCTTGATCAGCTGTAATGCCGGACGTACGGTATCTGCTGTTGAATAGGTTGCTCCACCGAGAAGTGCATCAGCAACGCCCATTTTTACAAGCATGGTTCCGAAGTAGTTTGCCTGGGAAAGAATACCTCTTGCCTGCTCCGGTGTCACACCTTTGCTCTTACGAAGTTCACAGAATAAATCTACCATCTCATCCATTCTGTCATAATTAGTCGGATCAATGATCTCTGCTCCACGGATATTAAAACCGCACTCTTCCGCTTCAGCAGCAATTTTATCCGGATTACCGATTAAAATCGGATGAAGGAATGTTCCTGCTAACAGACGGGAAGCAGCCTCTAAAATACGAGGATCATCGCCCTCTGTAAACACGATTTTCTTAGGATCTTTTTTTAAGATGTCGATCAGTTGTCCAAATCCAAACATGATTAATTCCTCACTTTTTATAAATTGTAATTGGCGCTCTCTACCAGCGCATATCATGTTTTCATTATATAGCAGTTTTTTCGAAATTCAATATTTGTATTCAAATAAATGCAGTTTTATTTGACATATTCTCTCAACTTTGATATACTGTCAGTATCTTTGTGAAAAAATTAACGTAAATTGTATTTTTCTTTATACAAAAGGTACCGTATACCAGAGACCTGATCCCCGGATCATGCGTCTGATATACGGTACCTTTTCCATATAATTTTCTGTTGTCTGTGACAAATCTACTGTTCGTTATCTTTTGTTTCTTTCTCCTGCTTATTCCCTGAATGTCTGATTGCACCTAACAGTTCCGGCACATGCTGTTCCTTATCCGGTTTGGTTGCGAGCATGAATCTGCGGAAAAAGAATAAAATTCCGATGCTGACTACGGATAACAGGTCTTCTAATGCTGACGTTTTCTGTACGATCATATGACGGGCAATCAGAAAGATCAAAACCTCCATGATATTCTGTGAACTTGGTTTGCAGAGCATCTTGATAAACTCTACCCCGATCACGACGTCAAACACAGCATCGAGAAAAATAAGAAATGCCTCCCCATTCGTCCGGTTCTGCCAGTATACCAGAAGTTCCGGGAAAAGATTTACCGCCGCTATGACCACACCAACCACAGCAACTAACGCTATGATGAGTTCTAAACCTTCACTTACCTGATACAGTCTTTTTCTGAGTTTGTCCACTGTAATTCCTTTCATCCTGATATATGGTCAATTTTAGATATACAAAACCGAGCGCCTCCCATCGAATCCAGACCACAGACGTTACCTCCACAGTTAACTCGGCCCAGGCACCCTTACGGCACACAAGAGCTTCTGCTTAGGGCTGCTTCATTCCTGACCTGACCCGGTTCACAGATTCCTGTTGCGTAAGACCCAAACTTCAACGCCACTTATGAAGGGCAGCTCCACAATCTGACAACCCTCCGTTCGGCATCACCCCAGCTATAGCGGATTGCTGGTTCAGGGTACCGCTGCCACCCCGGCTGCTCGGAGATTTAAGTATAGCCTATTTCGCCCTGTATTGTCAAGCCAGATACGCGCTTAAGACTTCTTTTTCTGGCGAAGTTCTTTAAAAAATGTGGAAAGCATTGCCGAACACTCTTCCCCAAGCACACCCTTTTCTATCTCGACCTGGTGGTTAAACTGCTGCATCTGGAGCAGATTTAATACCGAGCCGGCGCATCCGGCTTTGGGATTCATGCTTCCGATCACCACTTTTTTCATCCGGCTCTGAACGATCGCACCTGCACACATCTGACATGGCTCTAACGTCACATACATCGTGCAGTCCTCTAACCGCCAGTCACCGGTTTTCTTACTCGCTTTGCGGATTGCGGTCAGTTCCGCATGCGCTAATGTGTTGCCTTCTGTATTTCTTCTATTATATCCACGCGCAATGATCTTATCGTTCTGCACGATCACACAGCCGATCGGCACCTCATCCAATGCATATGCTTTTTTTGCCTGCCGTATCGCCGCTTTCATGTATTTTTCATCCTGATTCATGGACAGTTTCCCCGAAATGTTATACTATATAGTATGCAGTATTGTACCGCATTTTTTCATTTTTGTCGAGAAGGAGGCATCTTGCCTGATGCAGTGGAAAAACGCTTCTTTAAAATATGAATCTCAGACAGACCGGCTGATCTTAAAAGTCTTAACACCGAATTATGCAAATGCGGTTTTAAATTTTCAGAACCGCAATCGTGAAAGTTTTGAAGCCTACGAACCGACAAGACCTGCCAACTTTTATACCGCATCCTACCAGCAGGCAGTTTTAAAGTGTGAATGGGATCTCGCATTAAAACAACAGTGTATCCGTTTCTATGTTTTCCGGAAGGATGATCCGCAAATGATCATCGGAACCGTATGCCTGCACGACATCCGCTTTGCAGCATATTCCTGCACAGAGATCGGCTATAAATTTGACGCAGCATTCCGGCGCATGGGCTATGCCTCAGAAGCGATTAAAAAAGTCATGTCACTTGCCTTTTACGACCTTCATCTTCATCGTGTATTCGCACGTGTTATGCCGGAAAACAAGCCTTCCATCTACCTTTTGGAATCGCTCGGTTTTCAGTATGAAGGTGTAGAACGCGGCTGTTTTTTTATCCAGAACCGATGGGCAGATCATCTGCGCTACGCGTATCTCAACCCTTCCACCGACAATTAACAGCTGCATTTTTTATGCACAGCCCCTGTCAAAAACGTCTCCATTTTGTCAGACAGTTATTCTTCAAAAAAACGATACCAGCAGCCAAACCGGTTTTCAACCTGCTCCGGCATAAATTCCGGGAATCCAAAGATGATCGCCATGACACGCTCCTGATTCTGATAAATGCCAGGCACCCCTAAAAACCATCTGTTTTGTGTATCTTCTTCTATTTTTCCAATCACCAGATACCGGTAATTAAAAAATCCATGTAACAGAAAACTGTTATTTCCGAGATACCAGTATTTTCTCGGCAGCTCCCGTAGATCCTTTAATTCAATTTTAATACAGGTAATATTTTTTTCCGAAAATGGCATGCTTGCCGGATGATTTTTTAAAAACTGCTCCCAGATGTCCGTCCACTGGTACTGTGGAAAGAAATTGCGCGCGGGGAGTTCTGTCGCAGCGAGTTCACTGTCATATTTCTGTGCAGACCGGGTGATCTGGGTTCTGTTTTCCTGCTGCCTTTTCATGCTGTCCTGCACAGGTGTTTTATCTGACGCAGACTTGTTTTCTGTTTCTGATATGATATTTTCCGTTTTATGCACATCTTCTCTTGCATGCATATCTTCTCTTGCATGCATATCTTCTCTTTTATGCAGGTCTTCTTTTGTATACACCTCTTCTTCCACCGGCGGTTCCTCTGGCTGGCTTTCTCTCCACTCCCCAAAGTGCTCCATATCCACGGTAAGCGGCTCCCCCTCCGTCCAGCGGCTCATGAAAATACGTCCATCTTCGCTACACAAAAAAATCCCGTCCATCTCGAAAAAACTGAGTGATGATGTCGGTATATGCATTGTTTTCATTGCTGTGGCAAAATCTCCAGCACCATTGCGGACATCCATTTCTCCGATCAGGCTTCCCTCCATCTGATTACCCTGTTTGCGAAACAGATAAACCCTGCAGTGCGTCTGCGCAGCATAGACACTACGCAGATGGATTTCAAGCCTGCACTCTTCTCCCCGCAGCTCGATCCTGGCAAATCCCGTATTGCCTGCCTTTTTTGCATTTTCATACCCATATATATATGCAATAAACCGTTTCATTCCTGCCATAGGCAATCTCTCATCTCTGTTTTTGTTTTCTTCTATTTGTATTCCGTTTTTTTATAAATTAGAACATAAACGATAACATCCATTGCCTGACGGTCTAAATATAACTACTTACTCTGTCCTTTCATTTTCATTGGTATCCCGCTTTTATTTCTCTCTTCTTTTGATACATTTTGTCATCTGCACGGGATCTGGTATCCTCGATATCCCGGTCTGTTTCCGGGTCAAACTCCGCATAGCCATAGGCAATCTGTATCTGTGGTATTGCGTTTTTCGAATTAAACTCATCCTGTTCCTGCTTCATCTGCCGGAATAACTCTTCCATATCTGAAGGATCATTCCCATAGATCACAACGCAGAATTCATCTCCACCGATCCGGTAACAATTTCCACAATTTCCAAACACATGCAATATGATCCCCGCAGCATTTTGGATATATGCGTCTCCGGCTGCGTGCCCCATCGTATCATTGCACTGTTTTAAATTGTTAAGGTCAAAAACAACAATCTTCGCCTTCTTCGGCCGCCTGTTTACCTTGATCCATTCATCATATGCATTCCGGTTATAGAGCTTCGTCAGCATATCTTTGGTTGCAAGTTCTTCATAGATCTGCAGCTTCTGCCCTGCATCCATCTGCTCTGCCACTTGTCTGCATACTTCGACCGCAAAAATAATGATATAGATAAAAACACCATATATGTCATATATACTTGTCTGAAATGATCCGTAATAAAAGTGCAGCAGATCTGCCACAAGCGTTCCCAGAAGAATAAACCCACCAACCACAACAACCCACAGATGACGGTGTACCTTCGTTTTTCTATACTCAGAAATCAGCATGACTATCGTATAAAGCAGCGTTATCCCCAACAGGACATGTGTGACCGTGTACATCTGCCGGAAGCCTCGGATCCCGGCAAGCTGCAATATAAGCTGTACCGCCAGATTCAGATATGCCAGCATGCAGATAATATCTGATCCCCACTTGTCCTCAATATCAAAGAATCCCTTGGTAAACCACACAAAGGAAGGCACCATGAGTATCAGGGCTACCGCTGATACGAATACGATCTCAACTCTGACCGGAAACAGGATCAGAAGTGCGGCATCTGTCTCGTTCAGTGCCCAAGTTCCGGTCAGAAAGGAAAAAGTGCCAAAATGCAGCAGAGTCTGCTTCATTTTCATTCTGGTCCGTGCGATCAGCCACCACAGTACCATGAAGAAACCAAATAATATCTCTAGCAGACAGATAAATGTTACCGGCATGGATCTGTACAACATTCCGCTATACATCTGGGTATACCCGCCGATTGAAAAATCAATTTGCTTTTGTCTGACCTCCGGATAGACCGCACGGATCATAACCTGGATCTGTTCTGCCCCGGATGGTATCCCGACATAATTCCACATAACTCCGGGTGACACCTTTGGCATTGCCTGCTGCTGTCCGACATGATAGATCAGCGTGTCATCAGCGTACACACTGACTTCCATATGCGCCGTATAAAAACGCAGACAGTCCCCTCCATCCTTTATCTTCTGTGCAGAAAATACAAACCTGCGGTTATCCTCATCTGTCTGGTATTCCCTGTCCGGAATAATGCTGCGGCAATATTTTTCCTGATGTTTGTTGTCAAAAAAACTCAATGATAAAATAACAACATGCAGAAAGACACACACTGCCACTATGATATAATATATCCTGCTCAGAATTGTCTTTACTTTCAAACTGCTTCTCCCTTACACTGCCATTTATTGTCAAAGCTATATTCCAATATACCACAAAGCATTCGTTTATCAAAGATTAAAATGAAAAACCAAACCATCTTCATCTTGACATTTTTTCTCTGTGATTATATAATAATTTTAGTAACAATTACTATTATCAAGAAAGGATGGTAATATGCTGAAACGAAGTAAGCAGCGGGAATCCATCAAGAAGTTTCTCATCTCGCGTTATGACCACCCTACCGCAGAGACCGTCTATATGAATATCAAGGAAGAATTTCCGAATATCAGTCTCGGTACGGTATACCGCAATCTGTCATTACTGGCAGATATCGGTGAGATCCAGAAACTGTCCACCGGAATTGGACCTGATCGTTTTGACGGTAATCCAAAGCCGCATTACCATTTTATCTGCAAGGAATGCGGGAGCGTTCTGGATTTAAATGTAACGGGACTGGATCATATCAATGTTCTTGCCGCACAGGACTTTGACGGTGAGATTGAAGGACATGTGACTTATTTTTACGGAAAATGCTCTTCCTGTAAAGCCAAAAGACAGACTTCCTGATCATTTTTCCCCAAAAAACTTCTAAAATAACATAAAATAATGTTGACAAAAAGAAGTTTTTCATTTAGAATCAGTAATAGTTACTGATATCAATTTAAAGCACACAGTAATAGATTTCAAATAAGCGGGGAAATCTATTACAGCGGACAAATAACATTTTTCAAAGAAAAGGAGATTAAAATTATGGCAAAGTATGTATGTACAGTATGTGGTTATGTTTATGAAGGCGATGCAGCTCCGGAGATCTGCCCGGTATGTAAAGCTCCGGCTGAAAAGTTCAAATTGCAGGAAGGTGAGAAAGTATGGGCTGCTGAGCACGTAGTTGGTGTTGCAAAAGGAGTAAGTGAGGATATCGTATCCGATTTAAGAGCAAACTTCGAGGGTGAGTGCTCTGAGGTTGGTATGTATCTTGCAATGGCTCGTGTTGCTTACCGTGAAGGTTACCCGGAAGTTGGTTCCTACTATGAGAAAGCTGCATGGGAAGAGGCAGAACACGCTGCAAAATTCGCAGAACTGCTCGGTGAAGTTGTAACAGACAGCACCAAAAAGAACCTTCAGATGAGAGTTGACGCTGAGAACGGTGCAACAGCAGGAAAAACTGATCTTGCAAAACGTGCAAAAGCTGCAAACCTTGATGCAATCCATGATACCGTTCATGAGATGGCACGCGATGAGGCTAGACACGGAAAAGCATTTGAAGGACTGTTGAACAGATACTTCGGTTAATCTTTAAACCGCATAGACAATAAGCATTTCATAGGATAGACAGTTGTCAGCTGTCTATCCTTTTCGTTTGAAAATCAATATATATACTTTATGCCGGTTCCCCAAGTATGATCCGTATCAGGTTTTTATCCAGCATGATCGTCCGGTTCCACGGGTTCACGATAATTCCCTTTGTCTCTTCTGCGGCAAGTACCGCGCGGAATGCCTGCTCTATCCCCGTTAAAAATGTAGACATTACACTCCCGCTTCCCTTTAATTCTTCCTCAAAACTGGTAAATGCCGCCCACCAGCTATTGCCGTCCGGCGTCTGCACTGCCTGTATCTGCATCTGGTTCCCGCCCGTCGGCGGTTCCACCGCTATGATAAACTGACCGCCCTCTTTCATGCGTCTGCGTATCACTGTCAGGGTATGCGCTAACATCTCTTCGCTTGCCTCCTGCTGCAGTGCCGCGATTGCGGTTTCTATTTTCTCATTTCCCTGTAATCCCTCATCGATTTTATTGTTATCCATAAAAGCTCCATTTCTATATGTAAAAAATTTTATTTTTTATACTATTGCCACTTGATTCAACTGATTATTTTACAACCACTTTTGTTTTATCTGTTTCATAAGCTGCTCTCCCTTTTCCCTACATATTATACCCTCCAATTTTCCTTTTCACAATCTGCTTTTCGCCGCACAGGGACAAAGAGTCACTTGTGAGTTACTGTTCACAGGCAGGCATTTTCTGAACTGAAAATGCCGTATGATACAGTGGTGGCAGCAGATTTTGCCGATTTGGAATGCGAAGTGCGCATCCCGCCCGGAGGGCTTTTTCATTCATAGGACGTAATTTCCTATGAATGAAAAAAGCATGGCATCCCTCTGGACAACCATGCTTTTGGGTTATTGTTCACACCTGTAGTTCAACTTCCAACAATTACAGTTCTTCGATTTTTTCTTTTGTTTCTTTCTCTGCTGTCTCGGCAAACCCGAGCACGACCTTAAACAGATCTCCGTCCACATACAGACGGAATGTACCACCCATAAGATCCATCAGGCTGTTTGCGATAGAAAGTCCGAGTCCGCTTCCTTCCGTATTTCTGGATGCATCGCCCCGCACAAAACGTTCCATCAGTTCATCACTGCTGATATTGAGCGGGTATTTTGACGTATTGCGGAAGGTGATAGACACCTGTGCCTCTTTTACTTCAAGATTGATGTAGACACGCGTCCCACTCTGGGCATATTTGCAGATATTATTCATCAGATTATCGATCACACGCCAGAAATGTCTGCTGTCCGCCATGATATAGACCGGCGTCTCCGGCTTCTCGATCACAAGATCAAGTCCTACCGCTTTTGTCTTTTCCTCAAATTCCCCGACCGTCTGCGTCATGAATATCCCGGCTTCTAACCGCTCTAAATGTACCGGAAGATTTCCGGTTGATGCTTTGGACGCCTCGATCAGGTCTTCGATCAGCTTTTTCAAGCGGCTCGACTGACGCTCTAACACCTCTAAATACTCCTGCGCTGTCTCGTTGTGCAGTTCTTCTTTTTCCAGCAGATCCACATAGTTGATGATCGATGTCAGTGGAGTCTTAATGTCATGGGACACGTTCGTGATCAGTTCTGTCTTGAAACGTTCACTCTTCATCCGCTCTTCGATCGCATGTGTCATGCCGTCGCTGATATGGTTGATCTGTTCTCCCTGTTCCTTAAATATACCGGTCATACGCTTTGTACTGATCTGATAGCCCGGCTCACCGCCTGCAATTTTTTCCGTTCCGTTCTTTAACTGGTTTAACTGCACACAGTACCACAGGACCAGCGGATATAAAACCAGTTTTTCTAACAGCCAGAGTAAAAGGGCTATGTCTGAATTAAAAAACATCAATACCCCTATGCCCTCAAAAAATGCAAGTACCAGCATGACCAGGATCACTTTCCAGAGAAACCCGATATTTTCCCAGATCATCCGGGCGAACTGTCCGATTTTACGGAAAAGCTGGTAACACAGGGTATGTCTCCACCATTTTCCCAATTTTACCCGCACGGAAAAACTTAATAAAAACAGTAACAACAGCCATCCCATGCAAAGGGTTGCAACTGCAGTAACAAATAAGATAAACGGCAGATACGCAACATCGACATTTATCAGGAATATCGCTGCCACATAGAAAACAAATACCTCTGCCAGCACAGCCCCCACTGCAAAAACATCCAGCCACAGATGATCCCAGACAGTCGTAACGATCTCATCCGTTCCATTCCGGTGCCCCGCCGCACACATCAGAAATACAAAGGCTGCTGCTCCGATGATAAAACTTACAAACATTGTGACTAGCGCCGTGTAACGCATGCTGTATACAAAATTCAGCAGGGTATTTGCCTGTACGTACAAGTCCGTACTGTTCCAGTCTGTCCCAACATTCTGCGGCAGGATCACAACCATCTGATAAGTGGTTTTCGGTGATGTGTTCCCCATGTTTACCCAGAGTGTATAGTTGCTGTCAAGATAATAATCCTCGTGTGTTGTATACGAAACGCTGGCATCTTCTTTGTTTTTTTCAGATGAGTCCACCCGGTCGATCTCATCCATGGATATCTCCCGGACTCCGTCTAATAACACATTTCCCCAGTGATTTACATCCATGCGCGTGCCATCAAACATGTCAAACGTGACGTATTCTCCATTTGCAATATCATCCATGCCGCTGTCTGTGACATCCGTCAGTGGCTCTTCCGTCGTATCCACATAGTTGATGATCGATGTCAGTGGAGTCTTAATGTCATGGGACACGTTCGTGATCAGTTCTGTCTTGAAACGTTCACTCTTCATCCGCTCTTCCGTTGATTCTGCTACTGTATCCCCGTCCGCAGCATCGGTCAATATCTCATCTGTAACCGTTCTTTCCGCAGAAGCAGCATCTCCTGTCCCGTCTGTGTGTTCAAACAGATACATTTTTCTCTCGGTATCATAAGTAAAAACTGCGCTTCCATATCCGTCTATGTCCGTCTCAATCGTCTGCACCGGATAATACTCATTTCCCGCCAGATAAACAAAAACACCTTTTGCCTCATCATAGCAGACCCGGTCCGCATAAACGCTCACCCACGAATTATCCCCGGAATACATGAGCTGCACACCGCCGCCGGTCAGGAAATTTCCATTTGTGTATACAATCTGATCTTCGTCCGATAATTCCACACTGTTTGTATACACATCTTCCAGACTGATCTTATCCGAAAAGTTGCGTTCCGCATACGATTTTTCATCATTCAGGTCAATCCCCTCGAGACTGTCTGCTTTGATAATACCATATTTAAAATATTTGCTTTCTACAGAACCTGCCGGCTGTTCCCGCCTTACATCATCCACCGCGGACAGACCATATTCATAGGAAACATTTTCAAACCACTGCTTTCTTGTTTCATCCTTTGAATTTCTATAGATTCCTTCATCAAACATAAAGATCACACCCACCGCGCTGAACACAAAACACAGTGCACTGGCACTGAGCGCGATCCAGGCAATGATCTTTGCCGCTGTCGATCCTCTCCAATTTTTCACTTTTCTCACACCTGTCCTTCCATTTTATAACCGCGTCCCCACACAACTTTCAAATACCGCGGTTCTGCCGGGTTATACTCCACTTTTTCCCGCAGATGCCTGATATGTACCGCCACCGTATTCTCCGTTCCGTAGGGATTATCCTGCCATACCTGTTCGTAAATCTGGTTCGGGGAAAACACCTCTCCGGGATGCTCCATCAGAAGTTTTAAAATATCGTATTCCGTGCGCGTCAGAGAAATCTTTTCGCCGTCAAGCGACACCTCTTTGCTGCGGTCGTCAAGTTCGATCCCGCCGATCGAGAGAACATCTTTTCTGATGGCTCCGCCTCCGAGCTGCATATAGCGTCTGAGCTGTGATTTTACGCGCGCCTGCACTTCAATCGGATTAAACGGTTTGGTGATATAATCGTCCGCCCCGACGGTCAGCCCTAACACTTTATCCGTATCCTCACTTTTTGCTGTCAGTAAAATAACCGGAACATTGCTCGTCTCACGGATTTTCACCATCGCTGCAATCCCATCCATCTCCGGCATCATAATATCCATCAGTACCAGATGAATATCCTGTTCCTTTAACACCTCAAGCGCCTCTTTTCCGTTATATGCCTCAAATACCTGATAACCGTCCGCCATCAGATAGATTTTTAATGCTGAAACAATGTCTTTCTCATCATCGCACACCAGTATACTGTACATGTTTTCCCCTTTTCCACAGGTTTTCGATAGATTTTTACATAAACCTGTCTCTTTATGATCATGCTTTTATTGTAACGGAATAATTATGAATTTCCAATCAGTCAAAACATTAAGATTTGATGAAGTTGTACCTTGTATTCGGATAAAAGGAATGCTAATATAGGAAGGTAGTGCTCCCGGAAGTTTTTATTTTCCGGGAGTAAATTATGGAATTTTTTACACAAAGGTTAAACAAAGGAGGATTTATGGAAGAAAATAAAATGGGCGTCATGCCGATTGACAAACTCATTATCTCAATGTCCCTGCCGATCATGATCTCCATGCTCGTTCAGGCGCTCTATAATATTGTCGACAGTATTTTTGTTGCCATGATCAGTGAAAATGCCCTGACTGCTGTGTCTATGGCTTTCCCGATCCAGAACCTTATGATTGCTGTCGGTGTCGGAACTGCCGTCGGCGTAAATGCGCTTTTAGCGCGCTCCCTGGGAGAAAAGGATACCGAAAAAGTAAATAAGGTCGCAGAAAATGCTGTATTTTTAATTCTTGTCAGCTATCTGCTCTTTCTGATCATCGGTCTGTTTTTTGCAGAACCGTTTTTCCGCAGCCAGACAGATATTGAAGAGATCATCGTTTATGGAAAACAGTATCTGACGATCTGCTGCTGTCTTTCTTTCGGTATTTTTACGCAGCTTATGTTTGAGCGTATGCTGCAGGCAACCGGAAAAACCATTTATACCATGTATACACAGGGTGTCGGTGCGATCATCAATATCGCTCTCGATCCGGTTCTCATCTTTGGTCTGTTTGGTCTCCCGAAAATGGGCATTTCCGGTGCTGCTGCTGCAACCGTCATCGGACAGATGATTGCCGGTATTCTGGCAGTTGTTTTAAACCACACAAAAAATAAGGAAGTACAGATTGACCTGCACCATTTCCGCCCGGACAAAAATATTATCGGACAGATTTATGTGATCGGTGTTCCTTCTATTGTAATGCAGGCGATCGGTTCCGTGATGAACTACGGTATGAACCGTATCCTGATCGCGTTTTCCTCCACGGCAACCGCAGTGTTCGGCGTTTACTTTAAACTGCAGAGCTTCGTATTTATGCCGGCTTTTGGTTTAAACAACGGTGTCATCCCGGTTATGGCATACAACTACGGTGCCGGAAACAAAGAGCGTGTCACAAAAACTTTAAAACACTGTGTCGCTTATGCAGTCAGCATCATGGCAGTCGGCCTGCTTTTATTCCAGCTCTTTCCAAAGCAGCTTCTCTCCATGTTTCAGGCTTCCGACACAATGCTCTCCATCGGTGTCCCTGCGCTGCGTATCATCAGTTTAAGTTTCCTGCTTGCCGGCTTTGGAATCTCCTGCAGTAGTATTTTCCAGGCACTTGGAAAAGCAGTCTACAGTATGTGCATTTCCATTGCAAGGCAGTTGGTGATCCTGCTTCCGGCAGCATACCTGTTAGCACAGTCCGGCAATGTCAATCTGGTATGGTGGGCATTCCCGATCGCTGAACTGGTATCTGTGGGTGCAACTGCATTTTTCTTAATGAAGATCAACCGGAGTATTGTGAGCAGGATCGGGCAGTAAGATCGGACAGTAACATTACAAAAAAATCCCGTATGAGACTGATTTTAAAAATCATCCTCACACGGGATTTTTTACTGCTCTTTTATTTCTGGTTTGCCGGTTCCATATTGACGGAGCGGCCTTTGATCTTTGCATTTTTCATGGCTTCTAAAACTTCTTTTCCGTATTCTCTCGGCACTTCCACGAATGTGTATTTATCATACATATCAATGGCTCCGACAAGTTTACCCGGCATGCCGGATTCGCCTGCAACCGCACCTAAGATATCGCCCGGTTTCACGCGGTCTTTTTTACCGATGTTGATAAACAGACGCACCATGCCCTCTTCAGCTCCGGTATTGTCAAAATCAAAAGAGTCCTCTCTGTCATTGTCAAGATTGATCTGTCCCAACGCCTGTTTTAAGAATGCTGCTGCAATGTCCATTGCAGTATAATCAGATTCATTGATCTGCTTTTCGATGATATCGATCGTATCTTTTAAATTTTCCTCGTCGATAATTCTTCCGATTTCTTCCATGACCTTCTCAGCCTTGATCTGTGCCACATCATCCGTGGACGGGATCGGCATTGCAACGATCTTGGTCTTGCAGTAACGCATGATATCTTTTAATTTGTATACTTCTTTGCCTTTGACGAAAGTAAACGCACGTCCGGTTCTTCCGGCACGTCCGGTTCTTCCGATACGATGAACATAATATTCGTCATCCTGTGGAATATCATAATTGAATACCGCTTCCACATCATCCACATCGATACCTCTCGCTGCAACATCGGTCGCGATCAGGATCTCTGTTTTTCCGGTACGGAAACCGCGCATCACACGGTCACGCTGTGTCTGCTTCATATCTCCGTGCAGTCCCTCTGCAAAATAACCGCGTCCCTGCAGTTCCTCGGTCAGTTCGTCCACCATGCGTTTTGTGTTACAGAACACCAGAGAGAGTTTTGGATTATAATAATCAAGGAGTCTGGTCAAAACTTCTATCTTGTCTTTTCTCTTTACATCATAGTAATACTGCTCAATATTCGGAACGGTCAGCTCTTTTTTTACCACTTTGATCGTCACGGCATCGTGCTGGTATTTCTTGGTGATATCTAAGATCGGCTTTGGCATGGTCGCAGAAAATAACACCGTCTGACGTCCCTCCTCCGGGATATACTCTAAGATCGTCTCAATATCCTCACGGAATCCCATGTTTAACATCTCGTCTGCCTCATCAAGTACGATCGTGTTCACTGCCTCACAGCGGATCGTCTTTCTGCGCAGATGATCCATAACACGTCCCGGTGTACCGATAATAATCTGTGCCCCACCCTTCAATGCCTTGATCTGACGGCTGATCTCCTGTCCGCCGTACACCGGAAGGATCTTTACACCGTGCATATATTTTGCAAGTTTACGGATCTCATCCGCCACCTGGATGGCAAGCTCTCTTGTCGGTGATAAGATGATAACCTGTGTTTTTTTATTATTCGGATCTACTTTATGCAGTACCGGGATTCCAAATGATGCCGTCTTTCCGGTTCCTGTCTGTGCCTGTCCAATGACATCCACACCGGACATCACAACCGGAATTGCCTGACTCTGGATCGGTGTTGCCTCTTCAAATCCCATTTCTGCTATCGCACGCAATACCTGCGGATATAAATCTAACTGATCGAATCTAACTGTTTCCATATATTTCCTTTCTATAGAAACGTGCGCCATTGGCGCGCGTAAAACAAGGGGCTGATCAACAGCCCCCATAAGCGCAACAGTCTGAATGATAACACGGTGCCCGTACTTTTGTCAAGAAATTCCCCCGCGCAACAGTTCGCATCAACTGCGGATTTTCGGGAATTATGTACCCCAAACCTCATCTTTCGACAAAATCGTCGCCGATTTTTGGTCTGGGTGTTACTTCTTATTTAAAAGCAATCGACAATCATGTATATTATCCATTCTACTGCATCACTTTTTACTTCCGGTTTTCCGTGTGAAAAACTCGATTGCGGATTTTTGTTTCTATCTGTTATATTCTATGCCGCATTCATAAAATGTTTCCTGTTTTATTTGTCACTCACATCTGCTAAGTGTCCCAGTGCAAGATCATTTCTGGATTTTTTCTTAACCTGATAAAGCATCGCATCTGCCGCATGCAGAAAATCCCAGCTCTTTGTATCATCTTTCGGAATATCATAACAGATTCCCTGTGAGATTGTCACGATAGGCATTGCCTTAGAATATGCATGTTGGATTCCAAGATCAATGATCCGCTGCCGCAATCCCTCCGCCGCATGTCTGACCGCTTCCTCCGTCATATTCTGATAGAGAATGATAAACTCATCCCCTCCATATCTCGCACAGAATATCATATCATTCTGCATCAGCTCAAGCTGCTTTGCGATCCGCTTAATGCACTCATCCCCTGCCTGATGTCCGTAGTTATCATTATACTGCTTAAAATAATCGATATCCAGGATCTCCATGGCAAGCGGCGTCTGCTCTGATAATGCCTTCTCAAATACCTGATCCAGATAATCATTAAGACGGAACCGGTTTGCCAGGCGCGTCAGTGCATCCGTCTCTGACTTTTCCAGAAGCCGGATATTTGCTTCTTCCATCTCGCGCCTTTTTTTGTTCGCCCGCTCTAAAGATTCCCGCACATCAAGCATATTTGCGATCATCGCCTGTTTTTCTTTTTCCATGATCTCGGACAACTCGTAGTACTGCCCCGCAGCCTCTAAATATGCATCATTATCCTTATGCATACGGTAAAACTTAATTTTCAGGGAAATAATCTGCCTCTGAAGATTGACGATCTTTGACTGCCATGTCAATGGCTCTAAAATTTCCATTACCCGCAAAAAAGCATCATCATTTCCGATTTCAAGCAAAAGCTGGCTGAATTCATAAAGATCACTAAAAATATCCATGATCGGAATATCTGCATTGATCTCCTCACAGATCAACCGGATGCATTCATCACGCGCCGCCCTCTTTCCGGTTGCATGGCATACCTGTGCCTTAAAACAGCGAAAACTGAGCAGTTCAATGCCATCAATACGGCCCGCGCACTCATCCGAGACAAGCTCTGCATAATGTGCTGCACGCTCCGGCATATCGCGATACAAAAAACCGGTTCCCATTCCTATATAAACACAGGTGATCAGGCGGTAATTTTTATCATCTTTCACAAAATCCTTTACATGCTGTCCACAATTTTCAAAATATCTCTGTGCCTCTAAATATTGTCCACAGGATAAATATAAATTTCCAAGATTTATATCTATCATGGTTTCTTCCTGTTTTAACTGATATTTCGTACAGAAATTCAATCCAGTCAGATAATAGTCAAGTGCGATCGGCTCATTTCCCCGATTGATCGCCGTAATTGCCATCAGATTATATGCACGCGCCACAAGTTCCCACTGATTTGATTCATTCAGATAAGATACGCCTTTGCTGATGCAGAAAAAAAACTTTTCACTTTCATTTAACAGATAATAAGTCTCTGCACTGTAATAGTATGCAAATCCAAGTAGCTTTGGATCATTTTTTTTCATTGCATACTGTTCAATATCATAACAAAACTTCAATGTCCGTTTTGCATCGTTTCCCCGGCTGTCGTACACTCCCTGTATCCATGCGCGGACAATTTCATCATATCCGTCGTATTCCATGTGCACTGCCTCCTCTCATTCCACACCAGACATTCACTTCTAAGGTTTTCTCCATAAAAAGAATACCGTCTTTTATTATAAAATAGAACTGTGTCTTATTCAAGGAAGAATGCTTTTTCTTTTATTCGAAATATGCTACCGGATCCACAGGTGTGCCATCTTTGTCAAGTTCAAAATACAGATTGCTTCCCTCTACCGTGAAGTATTTCGTCGGTTCTCCAACATATCCTAATACATGTCCGGCCTCCACATAATCTCCCTTTGCAAAATTCAGTTCCTTTAACTGTCCGTAAACTGCCTCATAGCCATCACCCAGATCGACCGTAACTGTACAGCCTGTCACCTCATCATTTTCAATACTCTTAATCTGGCCTTTGGCAACTGCATAGACTTTATCATTGACCTCACCTGCAATGATCACTGCCGGATTATATTTATACTGGTCAAGCGTCGGGAAATAAACCGTGGAATCCATGCTGTAATTGATGATCACGTTTCCCTCCATCGGCCAGAGCAGCTCCTCCGAAAAATGAAGTGTCTGTGCTTTGCCTGTCGTCTGAATGCTCTGTGCTGCTTCTGTTTCTTCCGTTTCCGCTGCATTATTTTCTTCTGCAAGTTCCGCCGTTACGGCAGGATCATCCAGTTCATTCTCCATTTCATTTAAAGACTGTTTTGGAGGAACCAGTGCAGATGCCTCGGCAGACTGCTCCGAACTCTCCTCTGCTGCAATATCATCTGCCTGTTTCTGCATTTCTTCTGCAAGTTCGGCTTCCATCTGCTCCCGTTCCTTTTCCTGTCGGCTGCTGTATAACGCAGTCGTTCCAACTGCCGCTAAAGCGATCAGCAGCCCCGCAATCACATATTGTCTGTACCCCAAAAAACCTTTCTTTTTCATTATTTCTCACCATCCATTATTTATTTTTAACCATAGTGTTTCCACATCCCGGATGGTTTATACGATTATTTTTTTATTTCTTTCCTATAAATTACCGGCCTGCCCGATCACTGCTCCCTTATAAAAATAAGCAAGAATCTCCCGATAACCATATCCCTCTTTTGCAAGTTTCTCTGCTGTATTCTGGCTTAATCCAAAACCATGTCCCATGCCCCTTGCCACGATGCGCACATGATCGTCCATTTCCGTGATCGTAAAGCAGGCAGATGGAAGCTCTAATGCATGGCGGAACTGCTCTCCATCGTATGTTTCCCCCGCAACTTTGATTTTTGTCACATACTCTGCCGCATCGCGGCTTACGATCTCAATCTGTGTCAGTTCCGTCAGCCCTGCATCAGGATATGCCGCACGGCATTTTTCCAGGAACTCCTCTTTTTCATAATAAAACACGGAAAGATAACCTTCCGCCGTGGTGTCCGCATGACATTCTGCCGTAACAAGATATGGCATGTCTGCATCTTCATATAACTCTGACATGCTGCGTGTCCGCCCACTGCTGATCGCATGATATGCCGCATATATGTAAGTTCTGTTATATAAGAGTGTCTCCCCCGCCGTCGCTTCCACACAGGATTTCAGTTTCTGATAATTTTTATCAAAATTTTCTCCCCAAAGCTCCTGCTGCTGATCCGGCGGCATGCTCTCCGGTTCCTTCGTCCCCGCCTGCATGGCATCATACAGATTCGTTCTGGCGATCACACATTGTGCTTTGATCGTTTCCGCTGATTTATCAATCCCGATCTCCTGCGCCACGATCTGCAAGACCTTCATCTCAGTTTCTTCATCCTCATCCTTACTGTCTCCACTTTGTGTCTCTGCCTGTCCTGATAAGATATCTTTTTTATTTTCCTGATGCTCCCGGACTTCCCTCTCCATACCCTCTACACTATCTATGGTATTCCATACTTCCTGCGCCCCTTCCTTTCCATAAATGAGGTTTTCCAGGCGCATTCGCTGCATCAGTGTTGTGATAAAAACCGGCACCAGTAATATCAGACATATTCCTTTCAGCCAGAAACCTGCACGTTTTCTTCGTCTTTTTCCCATAAAAAAATCTCCCTGTCCATTTAATATATGAAACAGAGAGACTTCTCATTCAGATTTTTTACATCACATTCATTACCAGACTAAATGCCTGCATCATTACAAATCCGATCTCTGCCATGATCAGCAGTGCATAAAGTACGGTATACACGATTGGAAACGCCATTTTGCGTTTTAAAAGATGTGCCCGCCATACATAATAACCAGGCTTTAAAAAGATTGCAAACAGGATCAGTCCAAGTATTTTATAATTCTGCTTGTTGATCTTTACAATGTCGATGACAACAAAAATAATGAATGCCGCAAGCAATGCATAATTAAGCAGAGAAAATATCACATAACTTCCATTGTACATCACATTCATATAGCTGCCATCCATAATGCTGTCATAAGTCATTGCCTGAAATACAGATGATGTCGCAACCATGCTGATGATCTCACGCAGCGGCATTACGATCAGTAACAGATAGCAGAAAATATCTGAAACCGGACCATGCTGCTCCTGCGGTGTCCAGTTATTCTGGCTGTACTGCGGATTGCCATAGGTCTGCTGTCCTCCATTATACTGCTGATCCCCATAAGTCTGCTGTCCATTGTTATACTGCTGATTGCCATAGGTCTGCTGTCCGTTGTTATACTGCTGATCCCCGTAAGTCTGTTGTCCATTGTTCATGTTCTGATTTTCGTCCATAATCTCCTCCTTAATTTTGCTTTATTTTTTCTGTCTGTTTCCAATAATATTGGAAAGAGCTGCAAACTGCTCTAACGTGAGCGCCTCCCCCCGGATGGTAAGCGGTTCTCCAAGTTCTGCGATACACTCCTGTATCTCTTCCTTGGAAAGATGTACCTGCGGCGCATTCGACAATCCGTTCGCCAGTGTTTTTCTTCTCTGGTTAAACGATGCCCGGATAATGTGAAACATCAGTTTTTCATCATCCACCTGCACCGGCACCTCTTCGTGTCTGGTCAGCCGGATCACTGCACTGCCGACATTCGGGCGCGGCATAAAGCAGTTTGGCGGAACATTGGCAACGATCTCCGGTTTTGCATAAAACTGCACCGCTAACGACAGTGCACCGTAATCTTTCGTTCCCGGTCCTACCTGCATGCGGTCTGCAACTTCCTTCTGCACCATGACCGTAATGCTGTCGATCGGAACATGGCTCTCAAAAAGTCCCATGATGATCGGTGTGGTAATATAATAAGGAAGATTTGCAACGACCTTGATCGGCTTTCCACCATTTCTTTCCATCGCAAGTTTTGCGATATCCAGTTTTAAAATATCCTGGTTGATCACAGTCACATTATCATAAGCGCTCAATGTATCCTCTAAGATCGGGATCAGATTGGTATCAATCTCTACCGCAGTCACTTCCCTGGCATTTTCACACAGATACTGTGTCATCGTACCGATACCCGGACCGATCTCAAGAACAAAATCATCCTTTGTCACTCCCGCGGCCTCGACGATCTTCTCAAGTACATGCGGATCGATCAGAAAGTTCTGCCCGAATTTTTTCTGAAAATTAAAATGATATTTCTGCAAAACCGCAATCGTATTCTGCGGAATCCCTAATGTAGCCATAAAACTCCTCTCAATCCTCCCGGTTACTTAATATTTCCTCAAACAGCGTATCTAAAAACTCTTCATACAACCCGTTAAATGTCTCATGAAAAGTCTGTGCCACACTTGCATCTCCCTGACCTGTCATCTGTGCCTCCTCAAAAAGTGCAAATGCCGTTTCATAAAGCTCCGGATTTTTATCATAAAATACTTCCGTCAGTCCATCCTGAAAAGCAAACTGCGCCTCCTGGGAAAGATTGTCCTTGAAATCTTCCTTGGAAATACAGCCTTTCTCCTCATAATCAGAAAGATAAATATGTCCCTCTGCAGATTTTACAAAATCGCGAAATACCGTTGCCACATCCTCGTATGTAACAGGAACATAATTCTCATTCCAGTATCTGTCAAATGTTTCCCTGTCCGGAAAGTGTGAAAAAATATCGTTATCCATGTTATTCTCCATTTCTGCGTGTGAAAATTCTTATGTTTCACACTATTCTCCATTTCTGCGTATAAAATATTGTATACAATAAACAGACTGCGCATTCCATGGGCAGGCCTATCGCCATAAATATACAAACAGGATGCCATCACGGTCTGTCCGTCTCTGACACCCTGTCTTTCATTATATACAAAAATCATATATAAGGCAAAGATTTATTTTTCATCGTGGAACATTTCGATAACACTGTTCAGCCGTACAATATTCTCACGGTTATTGTCCACAAGTGTTTCATTTCCCTGGACGATTCCGGAAACCTCAAGTGTTTTCTGTGCAATATCCGTCACACCATCAGCCGCCTCGGAAACCGTCGAACTGACACCCTGCATGGCATCTGCAATCTCAACAATAGAACTTAACAGTGTATTGATCTGTCCGCTGATGGCAGACATATCATCATCAAATACGGTTGCATCTTTCGTATACTGGTCTGCAACCCCCATAAAGTCCTCATAATCTTTTAGTACTGTCTGCTCTAAGAAATCCGTACTTTCCTTTAAGCATCCTGTCATATTTGCCACAGCCTGGTTTACCTCGGCAATGATTTCATTGATACTGCCGACCGTCGTGGATGTCTGGGCTGCCAGCGTACCGATCTCTCCGGCAACGACTGCGAATCCCTTTCCTGCCTCTCCGGCTCTTGCCGCCTCGATTGAGGCATTTAATGCCAGCAGATTCGTCTGACTTGAAATTTCAAGGATTGCCTGTGTAAACTGGTTGATCTTTTCTACTGCTTTTGCCTGCTCCATGGCAGCTTCCGTTTTCTGCTGTACATTTTCGTACATCTGAACCGTTTTTTCGCTTGCAGCCTGCGTCTTTAACTTAAGCTGACCTGCGCGTTCCTTTACCTCAACAGAAGACTCCCGTCCCTCCTTTGAATACCGCTCAATATCCGTTGCGCGCTCTTTGATGTCACTGACTGTGGTGTTGACCGTCTCCATCGTCGCCGCTGTCTCTTCCATTGCTGCTGCAAGTTCCTGCGTCGTATCTGTGTTGACGCTGCTCATCTCACGCACACGTTTCGTTGTATCAGAAAGCTGTTCTGTCGTATTTTTCAGATCTGTGTATACATGACGGATATTTGCTACCATTTGACGCAGATTCTTGCGCATGTTGTGAAGTGATATCGCCATTCTTCCGGTTTCATCTTTTCTTTTATAAAGGTGCTGGTTTGCCGGATTGCTCGCAAACTCAAATTCAGCCGTCTGTTTTACGATACCGTCGATCTGGGTGATCGGCTTTGTGATTGTAAATCCGAGTACTGTACCGATAATTATAGTAAGTATCATTGCAAAAGCAGCTCCTCCGAATATCTGTTTTGCAAGCTGTCTGGATTTTTCCTGCAGTTCAGTTTTTGGTGCCGTAAGGACAAATTTCATGCCATTTTCCAATGTCTTATAATACATGACCTTATCTTTTCCCTGATAAGTATAGGAAACGGCAGTCTCCTCCGTCTGCTCATTTCCAAGCGCATCCACTACAGCCTGCAAACCACTGTCTGCATCTGCAAGGTTACTTCCAATCTCAAGATCTTTGTGATACATTACCTCACCGGAATCATTGGCAAGGAAACCATAACCACTATCAAATATACTTAAAGAATCAATCGTATTTGTAAATTCACTGAAATCAATATCCATTCCAATGATACCAATGGACTCTCCATCCACCTCAATCGGAATAACATAAGAAATCATATACACACCTATGTTAGAATTCAGATATGGTTCCATCCAGGTTTCTTTTCCGTTCTGTACCGGAATATAATACCATCCGACATGCTCCACATCACTCGGATCATACATGGAAAAGTCTGTTGGCGTCACACTCTCAAATTCACTGTCACTGTTGTTCCTTGTAAGGAAAAGCCCGCTTGTCGGTTCCGTAAATTCAGGGTTATAACGGATATACGCTGTGAGTGCTCCCTTTGTGTTCTGTGCAGACTGCATCAGGATAGGAAGCATCTGCTTTGTATAAGTATCCACATAATCCCTGCTTGTCCGGAAAGATGCTGCATGTTCCAGTTTGGCAACTGCAATGCTGTATACCATTTCCACTGACTGTGAAACATTCTGCATCATGGTATCAAGTTCATCGCTCTGACTCACACACTTAAGCTGCATTTCCTGCTGTGAATCTTCATAAGAAGTGCTGACTGAGTTTACAATACTGATCGCTCCGCAGATAAATGTAGATACCAGCGAACATAGTATTACGGTTACAATAATTTTTGTTTTTATTGATTTCATACCAATTTCCCCCTCTGTCCAGATTCCTCCTGTTGTTTCAATTTTACCATATTCGACTTTATTTTCAATAAAATATATACTGTTTCGTTATGTTTTCGTAGATTTTAAAAATTATATGCTATTTTTTTATTCATTTTATCGAACATATTTTCGTTTTTCTATTGCATGTGTTTTGATTTTGTGTTATATTGATTTTATCGAACACTCGTTCTGTTTTTAGTAATATGCGACCGATAATCCAACCCCGTTTATATGTAACTATGAAGAATATGAAAAGACCATGAGAAATGGAGATCAACATGAACATCCAGCAAAATATGTCCCTAATGGAAAAACTTTCTATACTTACCGCCGCTGCAAAATACGATGTTGCCTGTACTTCCAGCGGTGTGGACCGCCGCGGCAATGGCACCAGTATGGGGAACTCCCTCGCCTGTGGGATCTGTCACTCGTTCTCTGCGGACGGGCGCTGTATTTCCCTGCTCAAGATCCTCTTTACCAATGAATGTATTTTTAACTGCGCCTACTGCCAGAACAACTGTAACTCCGATGTGAAACGTGCTTCTTTTACCCCCGATGAAGTCTGTGAGCTGACGATGGAATTTTACCGGCGTAACTATATCGAAGGACTTTTCCTGAGTTCCGGCATCATGATCAGTCCCAATTATACGATGGATCTGATCTATCAGACGCTCTATCGGCTGCGCAATGTCTATCATTTTAACGGCTATATCCATGTCAAGGCGATCCCCGGCGCGGATCCCGTCCTCGTGGAAAAAGCAGGATTTCTTGCCGACCGCATGAGTGTCAATTTAGAACTTCCGACCGCCGACAGCTTAAAGAAACTGGCTCCCTATAAGTCCAGAACTACTATTTTAAAACCAATGCGCCAGATCCAGAACCGCATTACGGAAAATAAGGATGAACTTGTCATTTACCGCAAAGCGCCGCGTTTTGTCCCCGCCGGTCAGAGCACACAGATGATCATTGGCGCCACCCCGGAACACGATTATGAAATCATGCGCGTTGCTGAGACGCTCTATCAGAAATTTGACTTAAAGAGAGTTTTCTACTCGGCTTTTGTCAATGTCAACCACGACTCAAACCTGCCGGTTCTGCCGGGTGGTCCGCCTCTTTTACGTGAGCACCGCCTCTATCAGGCAGATTGGCTGCTGCGCTATTATGATTTTAAAGTGGATGAATTACTGACCAAAGACCGCCCGGATTTTAATATCTATCTGGATCCAAAATGTGACTGGGCACTCCGTCACCTGGAGTATTTTCCGGTTGAGATCAACCGTGCCGATTACCACACCCTTTTGCGTGTTCCCGGCATCGGTGCAAAGTCTGCCTCACGCATCGTAAAGGCAAGACGTATGAATAAACTCGATTTTTCCGACCTGAAAAAGATCGGTGTCGTACTAAAACGTGCCCTGTACTTCATCACCTGTTCCGGTCACATGATGTATCCCACCAAACTGGACGAAGACTATATCTGCCGCAATCTGATTGCTGACCGTACCCAGATTCCACGCGAAATACGGGAGGCAAGGTATCAGCAGCTCAGTTTGTTTTCCTGATGATGCTGAATGGAGATTAGTATGAAAAATAAGATTTTTCACACGCAGGATTTGTGCTTACGCACAAACTTGAGATGCAAATGAAAACGTTGTTTTCATTGAAAAACAGCGCAAGAATGGGGATTAATATGTACACATTTATCTGCGAAGATTCTCCCAACGGGATTTTTTCCGGCATTTATGATGCATGGGATTTTAAAATAAAACAAAATAATATGTCCTGCAAAGATAACACATCCGCCCTGCAGCATCCCACTGATTCCACACACACCTGCTCGCACGAAGATATCCACCTTGTCTGCCATGAACCGGACAATTATCAACTGTTTTATGAGTATATCCATGTGGAAACTTCTGCAGAGAAAGCAGATAAAGTTGCCCGCACCATACAGCGCAGGCTTGGCAGTGAATTTTACGATACCATTTTAAATGCAATCCTCTCCATTGTTCCTGCAAAAGAGAATGACTTAGACAAAGCCGACGCTATTTACCACACTCTTGTACTTGGTCTGAATACAGCCGCCGGAGCACGCGCCATCCATGATCTCTCCAATCCTTATGTCCACCGCCTGTTTACACTGTCGCGCGCTACCGCAAATGAGGCTCATCACCTGCTCGGCTTTCTTCGTTTTTCAGAACTGGAAAATGGTGTTTTATTCTCCACAATCCATCCAAAAAATAATGCCCTGCCAATATTAGCAGGGCACTTTACCGATCGTCTCCCGCAGGAGAATTTTATAATATATGATGAGAATCGGCAGCTTGCCGCAGTCCATGCCGCCGGCAAGAACTTCATGCTGGTGGATGCCTCCGGCATAGATCAGGACCTTTTAAAACGCACCTCTGAAAAAGAATCTGCATATCAGAAACTATGGCTAACCTTTTTTAACCACATTGCGATTCAGGCGCGGATCAATCCAAAACTCCAGGTGCAGAACATTCCGAAGCGCTTCTGGGGGGATACGCCGGAACTTGCATAAAAAGAGTTGTATTTAAATATATGCTATGCTCTGATTCTCAAATACAGCACTTCCATCAATGACCCCAAGGCAGATTCCATCTCCAGGACTAGTATACATACGGGTGTTCAAAGCAACCCCGTCCACATACAAGGTGGCGATCGTATCATCCACAATGATCTGTACATGATATTTTTTCCCCGGAACCAGACGGATCAGACGTTCCAATCCCATATTGTTCATCTGCGGCCACGGCCAGTTTGGAGATTTTTCAAAAATCACACGATCCTTCGGACATTCAAATGTAAAAGAATAAAACTCATCATCCGATTCCTGGGCCCGTAAACCAATGGAAAATCCTCTCGTACCATCGGCAAACGTAACATCTGCCTCATATCGATAGCAATCACCGGTATTTGTAAGCACGTGTTTCAATACCCTTCCTGATTCCTTTTCCAGTTTTACATCATCAAGTTTTTTCTCATCTTTAAATGCATTCCATACGGTATCCGGAATTCTGCATCCAAGCGTACCATCTGCTCTCTGATACAACTCATGTGCAACATATGTTCCTGCCCAAATAAAATCTTCCTTATCTGAATCCGGTGTATATCGAAGATCAGCACTGTCTGTTTCATTCGCACGTGTAGGAACCCAGCCAAACAATATCCTCTGATCATTTAACATAAATGTTCTTCCTGCATAATAAGCTCTTCCGTCAAAAGCATCATCATCCGGTGCAATCCACGGTCCTTTCAGACTTTTTGCCATACGATACACCTGTGTGGATGCATGAGAATATTCCGTTGTGATCAAATACCACCAATCACCCATTTTGAATAAATCCGGCATCTCATGCATGGTAAACAGATCCGGTGCCCAGAAATCTCCCTGAAACTCCCAGTCTGCAAGGTTCTCTGATGTAAAATAAACCGTTCTTCCCGTTGTTTTATGCTTGTCACCATCCAGTCGCGCACCCAGGATCAGAATGTATTTCCCAGATTCATCATCCCACAGTACAAACGGATCTCTCCAGTCATCCGGATCATATCCTGGTTGTGGCACAAAAGTTACCGCATCCTGGGTCTTTGTCCAGTGCTTCAGGTCGTCGCTGACTGCATGCATCAGTACCTGCGACGGTTTTCCCTGTTTTGGATAATCTCTATTGTAACCCGTATAAAACGCATGATATTTTCCTTCACGGTCTTCATAGACACTTCCTGCAAAAATAAACTGATCCTGTTCCTCATCTGTTCCTCTTGGAATCGCCACACCGCAATCCTCATAAACTACAAAGTCCTTCGTCGTTGCCAGATCCCAGCCAAATGGCTCACCAAAAGGCTCCGGCACTCTGGTATCCCTCTGATGAAACAGATAAAAAGTGTCATCCTTTCCAAAAGGCATGCAATCTCCAAACCATGTATTCGGATGCTGATAATAAATTTTCATGTTACTTCCTCTCTTTCCTGCCCTTAGGCATATGTTTATCCTTTGACAGCTCCGGCGGTAAGACCGCTGAGCATGTACTTATTTGTTAAGAAATAGAACAAAAATGTTGGCAGTACAGTAACTGTGATCGCCGCAAATGTAGCTCCCCAGTCTGTCATTCCCATAAATCCGACAAAATCGTTCAATCCCAATGTAACTGTTTTCATACTGGTAGATCTTGTAAATGTATATGCATTGATAAAATCATTCCATGTAAATACACCCTGCATTGTTGCTACCGTCAACAGTGAATTCGTAGACATCGGGAATATTATTTTAAAAAATGTCCCCATTGGTGAGCATCCGTCAATTATGGCAGCTTCGATGATCTCATCCGGCAGGAATTTGCTGAACGAGTAAAACAGCTGAATCGAATATGACAGTGAAAATGCGATCTGCGGAAGAATCACCGCCGGATAGGTATTCAGGATTCCCATTTTACTAAAAATGGTAAATAAAGGAATCAGCGCCACCTGAAACGGAAGCATCAGACCCAGCAGAAAATAGGACAAAATCTTTTTATTTCCCCGGAACTGAATCTTACTCAATGCAAATCCCGCCATAAAACTGATCAGCAGTAACGGAATCAGGACACCCACCGTGATAATTATACTGTTTTTAAAATATGTCAGCATGGAGCTTGTCGTAAACACTTTGATATAATTATCAAAATTTAATGACCTCGGCAGTGCGTAAGATGGCAGGCTTCGAAAATCATCTGTTGTCTTCATGCTGGAAGTGATTACATAAAAAATGGGATATACCTGCAAAACAATCAGCAGGGCTGCTATAATCACTTTGCCCCCTGTAAAAAAATTTCTTTTGGCCTTTGATCTCATTCCTCATCACCTCTTTCCGTGAATCGTTTGAACAGAAATCCCACTGTCAGGCAGATAGCTACGATAGCCATTGCAATCGCACTTCCATATCCGTATTTCATACTTGTGAATGCCTGTTTGTACATATATGTGGACATCAGTTCTGATGAATTACCCGGACCACCTTTGGTCAGTAAATATGAAATATCAAAGGAACGCAGAGATCCATTCAATACCAGAATACAGTTTGCTATGATCACCGGACGGATATATGGAATTTTTACATATCTGTATTGTTGGATCACGTTCGCACCATCCATGATAGCTGCTTCATCCAATTCTTTTGGAATTCCTATCAGCGCAGCATAAAAAATAACCATATACAGTCCAAGATATTTATATCCCTCAACAAATGATGCAATAACTAAAGAAAGAGAATCATTTGAGATCCATTCCATATACATCAGATTCGGGTTAAAAACAGACAACACTGCATTGATAACACCTGTCGGTGTAACAGAAAATAATTTTGTAAAAATCTGACAGATAGCAACTGAGGAAATTACTACCGGCACATAATACAGTGTCTGCAGTCCAGCTCTGAACTTTGTGATCCTTGATAGAAAAACCGCAAAAAGCAGCCCGCCAAATACCTGAATCACAACGCATATTACAGTATATATAAAAGTATGTAATACTGTTGTCCAGAATGTAGTATCCTGTGTAAACAATTGCTTGTAATTGTCCAGACCCATGAATACCATTTCTCCCACACCGCTCCAGTCGAACAGGCTATAATAGCCTGCCCATACGACTGAAACTACTACAAACAATGTATATACGATAAATGCGGGGAGTAAAAACATCAGGATAACCATTTTTTGTCCATATGTCTTTTGCATGATATTTCCCTCCTACCACTTACTATCATTTTGAGTTATTGATAATAAACTGATCTGCTGCCGCCTCAAATTCTTCCGGTGTTTCTTTTCCCTGTGACAGTTTCTGCTGTTCATCCACAATATTAGTCAATGTCGCAGAATCCAGTTTATCATCCCATGATACCCAGGAATCTGTAGCATTTTCAAACAGTGGCTGCAGATCGTAAAACAGCTGATCCAGTCCATCCGGAATTTCATCATTAAACGGTGAAAATACCTGTGCATCATTGTAACAAGCTTCAGAATAATGTTCGCACATATATTCAAAGAATTCTTTCATCGTGTCATCATATGTTTTTGCATTAAATGCAATTCCTAATCCACCATGAATCGGAATATTTGTCTCCATGTTTTCCTGCCCATCTACATCCGGTACTGCAAAGAATCCAAGCTGTCCGTTCTTATACATCTCCTTTGCCTGTGCGATCTGTGCGGATCCGCTATACCACATAGCACCGTTCCCACCAAAAAACAGATCTGTTGCTGCCGTAAAATCTGTGCTAAGAAAACCTCCCTGAAAATAACCTTTTGTTCCAAGGGTATATAACAAATTCGCACCCTCTTTCGCTGCTGTATTTTCAGAGAACTTATCTTTCTGATCAATATAATCCATGATAAACTGGTCTTTTGTCATTCTCCATGGTGCAAAAGAAAGATAACGCATCAGCTGCCAGTTTTCTTTTCCCGCCACGATCAAAGGAATCTCTCCATTGTCTTTTAATGTCTGGCAGACCTCCAGAAACTCATTCCAGGTGGTTGGCGCTTTCAGGTTATATTTGTCAAAAATGTCTTTTCTGTAGAAGAAAAATTCACAATACAATGATTCCGGGAAGAGATAAACATTGCCATCTTCTTTATCCTTGAAGAAATCGTAAACTGCAGCGTTCATCCCATCTTTCTTTCCGATACGTTCCAGTTCATCACCAATATTCACAATACCTCCGATATTTCTTGCAGCCTCTGAAAGTGCACCATTCGCACAATCATAAATGTCTGGCAGCGTATTGCTGTTGATATACAACTGCAATTTTGTCATATAATCCGCATCACTGCTGCTGATCATCTCAAACTCCGGTGGTTCCAGTCCTTTCTCCTCACTGAATTCTGTCAGTAGTTTTTTCATGATAATGCACTTAGCAGATGTCTCACTGGCTCTCATAAGGATCGTAATTTTCTTTCTCTCACCCCTGTCTGCGTTCTCTGTCTGTGCGGAATTCCCATCTGATATGTTTCCTGATGCACCATTTCCACAACCAGCCAGCAATATGGATACTGCCATGACACCGGCCATCAATAAAGCTCCTAATTTTCTCATTTTCATAAAATCGTTGTACCTCCCTTTCAGAATATGTATCACTCAATTTGTTTTGTGGCTTTATTATATAAGTTTTTTTCCGTTCCTGGGATGAGACATTCCTGCAAAATTGGTACATATGAACACAAAACTATCATACATTTTCACACTTTCCTGAAAACTATGCATTTTTTTCCAACTTTGGATAATTTCTAATATTTTCCATAATTGTTCGGTGTTACTCCATATTTTTTCTTGAACACACGGATAAAATAACTGATATCATGATATCCGACTTTCTCAGCAATCTCACTGATTTTATAATGATTTTCCAAAATCATCCTTTTTGCTTCTTTCAGACGATAATCCTGTAAAATTTCAAGAAAACTTTTGTGATAAAAATTTTTCAGCAGATTATTGATATATGTTTTACTGATCATAAACTTTTCCGACAATTCATCCAATGAAATATCCTGCGTGTAATTTTCACAGATGTAATCCATAATCTGTTTCGCCATCTGTTGTTTTTTATCTGATTTCACATCCTGATCATGCTTCAGAAGCTTCGCAATCGTTTCATTCATAACACTCATCAATTCTTTTTTACTATGGCAAAAATAAATAATCTCCAGTTTTGCAGGCAGAATATTTTTTCTGTGTTCTTCCATCGTAACGATCTCATCACTGGACACATACTGAAAACAGCTGATCAGTAACTCCATGGCTGCATATCGCATCATATCTATATCCTGACAGCTGTCAAATATTTTTTTCACAATTTCTTTTGCCGTTTCGATATATCCCTGATGAATTGCAGAAAAAAGTGTTCTTTTTTCTCCAACAGATATTTCCCACGTCGTATGCTCCCATTGATAAATATCCCGATATTCAATAATACCTCCATTTTCTTCATTTCCATAATTATTTTCACATGCTGTGATGCTTTGTCTGTATGCCAGGGACATATCGTAGGCATTCTGAAAAACCTGGCTGATTCCAATTGTCATTGTACACTTTAAAACTTCCCGGATGCCCTTAAGCATCTCTTCACAGTATTTTTTACACCTGCTTACAGCATCTGTTTGATTTACTCTCTCATCAAACGTAATTAAAAACGTATATCCCAGAGCATCTGTCTCATCATATACCTGATAACTGGATTTTTTCAGGTATTCCCTGCATATATTACAGATAACAAAATCCAGCAGACCGGGATCCATATCCATTGGTACTTCCCGGCTCAGTTTTCCATAAATAACAAAATATCTCTCTATTTTCAAATTGACATGATCCATTTTCTTTTCCAGTGCTTCCCTGTCTTTCAGCCTGCCATTCAACAAGTCGGAAATCAGTTTTTCTCTGATTTCCGGCAGCGATTTCTGGTAATTTTTCTGAAGTTCATAGTAATCCTGTTTTTCATAATGCTCCTGTCGTATCTTTTTACATATTTTTTCTATTACCTCATGCATCTCACGAAAATTTACCGGTTTTAACAGATACTCAGACACTCCGATTGAAATCGCCTGCTGCGCATAACTGAAATTATCGTATCCTGTCAGCAAAATAACTTCCGTGTCCGGATAGTGTTTTTTTGCATATTCTGCAACCTGAATTCCGTTTTTTTCAGGCATCTTAATATCACTCAATATAATATCCGGATGATACCGGTCAATCAATTCTATTCCTTCTTCCCCATCCATTGCTTTTCCAACAATTCTGCATCCATACATTTCCCACGGAAACGAACACAGACCATCCAGAATAATATACTCATCATCCAAAATCAAAATCTTTAACTCCATGTTTTCTCTTCTCCCTTTATAAACGGAATGCAAATTTTAATACAGGTACCCTTTCCCAGTGCTGAGTCTGCCACAAGTCCATATCCTTCTCCATACAGGTAACGCAGCCGCTGATGAACCGCATAGATACCAAGCCCCGTATGTGCAACAGAAATATCCTTTCCTTCCCCCTCCGGTGGTTCCAACAGATGAAGCAAAGTATCCTGATTCATCCCTACCCCGTCATCCATGATTTCAATCACAACGTCCCCCTGCTCTATATAGCCGTTTATATTCAAAATGGTCTTTCCTTTTGAGATCTCCACACTGTGCACAATCGCATTCTCAACCAGCGGCTGTATTGTCAGCTTTGGAATTTTCTCATCCAGAATCCGTTCATCAATGGCAAACCACACCTGAAACCGGTCTCTGTAACGCGTTTCCTGTATATACAGATAATCTTTTACGTATTTCAATTCCTGCCGGATACTGAAAATATCCTGCTTATTTCCAATACTGATCCTCATAAGATTACTGATCGCACTGACCATATCACATATCTCCGGTTCTCCCTTTTTCATAGCCATCCAATTGACGGTATCCAGTGCATTGTATAAAAAATGGGGATTAATCTGCGCCTGCAGTGCTTTAAATTCCATCTCTTTATTTAATAGTTTGCTATTGGTCACTTCGTGCATGAGTTCTTCTATCTTTCTTGTTGTTTCATTAAACACCCGGTTCATCTCTCCAAATTCATCTTTTCTGTCTTCACTGAGCTGCACTTTAAAATCACCTTCCGAGAACCGGAGCATTGCCAGTACCGTTGCCCGGATTGGACGTACAATAACATAAGATAGTAAAAAAGAAAGAATGCTGTTGATAAAAATTCCTATCATAAGCGTTTTTATCATCTGTTTCTGAATTGGAAGTACATCTGCAGAAATTTCACTAAGTGGAATAATACCGATCACTTTCCACTTTGTGGTATCAGATACCCGGTAGACCACCTGATATTTTTTCTTATCCATCTGATATTCAAATTCGCCCTCTGCCAATTTTAGAAGTTCTCCTGCATGCTCAGAAAGCTCCGATGGCCGCCCTTGCACAATCTCATTATTTTCATCGAGAATTAATACTTCTCCTTCCGAAGCAAAATCGACATTTTTCTGTATCTGTTCCAAAGCATCGGAATTAATAGACAGACGGATCGTCCCAATCGGAGACATCTTCAGATTATCTCTTACTTCTTTGATAATCTGAAGATGACCGTTATGTTTCAAATCATTGATGCAGACAATTCCTCCCATCGCTTCCGCAGCCTGCTGTATCATCTGTAAAATTTCTTCTTTCTCTGGTCTTTTTATATCCTGCTTTACTGAAAAGTAATAATTTTTCCCATTTTGCGCATAAATCTCCATATCATCTACATAAAAGCTGTTAAACAGCCTTACCATCTGACGTTTCAGTTCTCTTTCCCTGGAAAAATATCCTTCCTCATAAACATCTTTCTCTCCATAACAAAGTTCTTCCTGTGTTGTTGCACTGTATGCCATATAATTAATCTTGTCATAGAGCCCATGCATAAAATTATCGTAGTTTTCCGACATCTGGCGTACTGTTTCCTGACTCTGCAGCACTGTTTTTTTCAGAATGATTTCCGATGCTTTATGATAGGTAAAAATCATGGAAAACAATGTAACCAGCAGGGTAATCGCTATGCTCGGAAATAAAATTTTATAAAATGTCGGTATATTCCTGATTTTTGTTTTCATTCTCCACCTATCCTTTTCCAAACAGCCTTTCCGCATTTTCCCTCGTCGCCTGTTCTACTTCCTCCGGCGTGATTCCTCTTAATTCTGCGATCTTTTCGATCACAAACGGGATGTATGAAGAATCGTTTCGCTCCCCACGGTGTGGCTCTGGTGCCATATATGGGCAGTCTGTCTCAAGAAGAATCCTCTCAAGTGGGATCTCCTGTACAGTTTCCTTTAGTTTTTTCGCATTTTTAAAGGTCACAACACCGCCGACACCAATATAGTATCCCATTTTTATAAATTCCTGTGCCATCTCTTTTGAATAAGAATAACAGTGGATCACTCCCGGTATTTCCTCCGCATGTACCGATTTCATGACTTCCACAGTATCCGCTGCTGCATCCCTGGAATGAATGATCACAGGAAGCGATGCTTCCCTTGCCAGTTTCATCTGCTCCGCAAACCAGTATCTCTGCTGTTTTTGTACTTCCGGCTCTTTGTCCCAGTAATAATCCAGCCCGATCTCTCCGACAGCAACGACTTTTTCTTTTTTAGTCTGCTCTCTTAACCATGCAAATGTTTCCTCATTCAGCCCACTGATATCGCTCGGATGTACTCCGACTGCTGCATAGACAAACGGATACTTCTCCGACAGTGCAAGCGTTGTTTTCGTGGATTCGATCGAGGCACCGACATTGATGATCGTTCCTACACCGCGCTCCGGCATAGATGTGATCAATGCATCTCTGTCCTCCTCAAACCGTTCATCATCATAATGTGCATGTGTTTCAAATATCATAATCTTCTTCACTCCTTTAGTCTCTCTATGATGTTGTAGCACTCCCTTCAAAATCCTGTTTTAATATATACCCTTTTACATCAAGTTCCAATGCTTTTATCATATATTTTAGATCTGTCTTTGTAATTTAACCGGAAAGTTTCAATGGCATTTTCTAACTGTTTCATGCTGTCCATCATCTTTACGACTTCGGATTTTAAATCCTCTGAATCCTCCATCTGCTGTCCAAGGAAGCGATTTACTTCCTCCGTGGATCTTACGGTATGTTCAGAAGAATCCCCAATTGCACGTATTTTATTTAATACTGCATGTCTTCTACCGTTCATCTCATCCACTTTTCCCGATATCTCATCCAGCTCCTGTATCATACTCTCCATGACGCTGCTCATGTTTCCAAATGCCTCCATGGTATATCCGGCACTCTCTACCATTTCATTGACTTTGCCGCTTGTCTCCATGACACATTCCCCGGACTGCAGAACTTCATTTTTCATTTCCGCTACGGTCATGATCAGGAATCTCATTCTTGTAATGGTATGAAATAATGCCTCGGAAAGTTTTCCAAACTCTCCACCCTTTTTCCGTTTCTCTTTTTCCTGTACCGTAAGATCTCCGTTTGCCACACGATCAAGTCTTCCGATACTTTTTCTGATATTGCGCGTAATGCCTGCCGTGATCACGGTTGCAATAAGCATGGCTGCAATGCATGCCGCAACGATCATAGCGATCGTGATATCCCGGATATCTTTCGTTCCTGCGGTAATGTACTCAATCGGCACCATCACAACAATTTTTCCACCTGTCACGGAACTCTCTGCACTCATATAATAATAACGTCTGCCATCCACTTTTACATAACTGCTGCTTTCTGCTGTATCTATCAGACCACTGTCAACCGGATTATTTACGCTGATCATCCTGCCATCTGCAGTCATATCTATGGCTGTAAGCGCTGATTTTTCATAGTTCTGGGTAAGTCCCTCATAAGATTTCTGATACGAAACAACACCTATTATGATAATAAAAATAATGGGTACTAAAAATCCCGTTATTAACTGCAGTCGGATCGAGCTGTGCGGTACAACGATTTTTATCTGATGCAGTTTTCTTTTTTTCGACATAAAAAACCTCCCATCTTTTTATCTTTATCATAAAAGGACGAAAGGTTTTATAAAATGTCTTATTTTTTAATTGAGTATCGTTTTTTTATTAAATGGAAATATTAATATTCTCTACCGGACTCTGTCCTGCTGCAGGTGCAGTTTGCGCCGAAGCACCTGTATAAGCAGCGGATGTGCCCTGCGACAATGTACCGGTATCACCGCTCATTGTCTGATCTGTCTCTAGCTCTGCATCCTGCTGCGCCTGCATCTTAATCTGTGCCTCCGTCAGCTGTAAATTTGTGGATTCGGCAGACAGACTCACGATCACACCGGAATCCGGCGATATATCAGACGTATTGCGGTTTTCCATCTGGTCTTTGATGTATTTCATATCCGCTTCACTGATCTTGCTTTGCTCCTGACGTCTGTGACTGTTGCGCTTCTGCCGTATCTCGATCCTTTTTGCCTTTTCTTTCTGTACGTTCTGGATCTCTTCGATTGCAATTTTTTCCTTTAACTCGCGTTCTTTATTTGCTGCACGGCGCTTGATCTCACCTTTCTTCTGCGTCACCTCAGACTTGTTTTCGCTTTTATATTTTCTATTTTCTATCTCTTCCTGTTTCAAATGACGCACTTTAAGCTGCGCACACTCTACCATCCGTCTTGCATGTGCAACTGCTGCAGATATTTCCTTGCTGTCGTATTCTCCCGTTGCGGCATACCGCTGCAAAGTGGCAAGCCTGCTTTTTGCCTTCGTCAGCGCATTTGCTGCCCCCTGCGGTTTCTTTGCACGCAAAAGCTGATTGGAAACTTCCTTATAGTTATAATTCAGTTTTTTCTTTGTGCCGCTGCTTTTGCTCTTTCCACAGACGTACTCAATACGCGCACGCGAATCCTTATTTGCATTTTTAATAGTCAATGTTCCAGCCATTGCCACTGCCCCCGTGGTGCTCCCGGCACTGTTCACCGAAACTCCCATAACTCATATTCCTCCCTGACGTCATGACAGGGATCACATAATATTTTTTACCCGCTTTGCGCGTGCCTGTCATGAAAAATGAATCCATTCATATATCTTTAACATCGGCAAAACTGCACAAAATAATTACCTTCAATTTACATGATATGACACATCCAGAGCGTTTCCGCAATGTTAACCATACAAAACAATCCCAATATTACTGCAGACATATTTAAGACCAGTACCGGCACTTCTTTTCTGATCTGCCCGCGCATCTGTCTGATACAGAAAAGACAGACCGCCATCAGAATAAAATACAGGTAAATATACGGCCGGTCCGCCGATGCATAGATCGTCGGCGAAAAACCCATGACAATACCGGATGCAAGCCCGACACCAAGTATGGCAATCGTATAGAAATACGTTTCCAGCTTTTCTTTCATCAGGCAAAACAGTGCATAGGACATTCCTGCCACCGTCACGATCAAAAATATCACCGGGAACCAGTTCGCAGGATCTTTAAAATTCCATTCCGCTGTCTGCTTTGGTATGATAAATATTTTTTCATACCACGGATGCCCGGTGCGGATCAGTGCATATCCAAGGATACAAAATACCGGAACAGATGACAGCAGCGTTTTTATCAAATTTTTTGTTTTCAGTCCGACCAATACGGCAAGCACGGCCGAGACGATCAGGAAAATACTGTTGACCTGCGCAACAAAAATGCGTTCTATATTTGCAGCCCCCATATATATTTTTTCCAAAACGGAAAAGTATGCAAATTCCGGCATACGTCCTTCCACTTCCTGCATACTGCGAATGCCGTTTCCCGGGCAGCGCAGAATCGTAAAAAGCGAGATCACATCAATGACTGCATATCCGTAGATCCACAGACTTCCAGACTTCTTTCTGCGCCAGCTATAAACCATGGCAAGAAACAGCAGCACCAGCAAAATTGCAGCAACCTGCTCCTGACTGCTGCAAAAAATGCAGGAAACCACACCGCCTGCACCTTCATACCAGTGTACATGTCCTTTCTGTGCCAGTTTCTGTAAAAGCAGGGCAATGTATAATAACCCAAGAAGCGGCCACAGATAATTGACCGTTGTCGCGATCCAGCCTGCTGACACCATATCAGAAAATGGATAAAGCAGCATAAATGCACAGACAAGCCATTTACCTGCCGTTTTATTTATGTTACATTCCATATCCAGATATTTTTCCGGATTCAAGAATAATAAGCGGTATAATAATACAGGAATCAATGTAAAAACAATAATATCCAGTATCTTCCACAGCCATGGAACCTGTACCAACGGGATAAGTACAAATTCGATTGCCATTCTTGAAGACCATGTCGCATAGCGGTGTGCTAAGATTTCCCAGATACTTCTTCCATCCATCAGAGTCTGAAAATAGACAACATCATCCCCCGCAGAAATTTTAATGACCAGATGCCAGATGAGCGCCGTCACAAACACCACCACAAATGGAATATTTTGCCTGAATACCTTTTGTATTTTTTCTTTCACTCTTTTGTTCCCCGATGTACTAGCAGATCTCAGCTCCGCTCGGCATTGCTTTTTCCGGTGTCATCAGTGCAAGATTACCCTCTGCATCTTCTGCACATAAGAGCATTCCCTCAGATAAAACTCCGGCAAGTTTTGCAGGTTTTAAGTTCACAAGTACCATTACTTTTTTGCCGACCATCTCTTCCGGTGTATAGTATTTGCGGATACCGGAAACGATCTGTTTTACCTGACTTCCGATTTTTACCTGGGAACATAATAATTTCTTTGACTTCGGCACTGCTTCACAGGAAATGATCTCTCCGACCTGGAACTGCATTTTCATAAAATCATCATATTCGATCTCCGGTTTTGCCTCGATATCGATTGCTTCGCCTGATTCCTCTGTAGTCTCCGGCAGCTCGCCAAGCGTCTTCTGCTCTGCCTCAAACTCTGCTTTCTGTGCTTCACGGATCGCATCGATCTTTGGCATGATCTCTTTTGCATCCAGACGTGCAAAAAGGATCTCCGGTTTGTCTGTCACTTTATTTCCATTCTCATAAAGTCCGAATTTGTCCAGATCATCATATTCACGCATACCTGCATTCAGCTGCGCTAAGATACGGTCTGCTGTCTCCGGTAAGAAGCTCTTTAACAGACATGCTCCGATCGTGATGGACTCTACCAGATTATAAAGTACTTCTGCCAGCCGGTCTTTTGCTGCCTCGTCCTTTGCAAGTACCCACGGTGCAGTCTCATCAATGTATTTGTTGCAGCGGCGGAATAAGTTAAATACCTCTGTGATTGCATCTGCAACACGCAGATTTTTCATCTTCTCTGCAACTTTATCTCTCGCAGATGTCACAACTGCCTTTAAGTCTGCATCAACTTCCTCTGTCACACCTGTGCTCTTTACCACACCGTCAAAATATTTATTGCTCATGGAAATGGTACGGTTTACAAGGTTTCCAAGGATATTAGCAAGGTCAGAGTTGTAACGCTCGATGACAAGATCCCAGGTAATGATTCCGTCATTTTCAAACGGCATCTCGTGTAATACAAAGTAACGTGTTGCATCCACGCCGAATAAATCAGCCATATCATCTGCGTAGATCACGTTTCCTTTAGACTTGCTCATCTTCTCGCCGCCCTGTAAAAGCCACGGATGACCAAACACCTGTTTTGGCAGCGGCAGATCCAGTGCCATCAAAAAGATCGGCCAGTAGATCGTATGGAAACGGATGATGTCTTTTCCGATCAGATGTAAGTCTGCAGGCCAGTTCTTGTTGAACAGATCACTGGAATTGCCGTCTGCATCGTATCCAATCTTGGTGATATAGTTGGTCAGAGCGTCCAGCCACACATAAACGACATGTTTCGGATCGAAATCTACCGGAATGCCCCAGGAAAATGATGTTCTGGAAACGCACAGATCCTGTAATCCCGGAAGTAAGAAGTTGTTCATCATCTCATTTTTTCTGGAAACCGGCTGGATAAATTCCGGATGCTCATTGATGTAGTTGATGAGTTTGTCAGCATATTTGCTCATTTTAAAGAAATATGCCTCCTCTTTTGCCGGCTGGACCTCACGTCCGCAGTCCGGGCATTTTCCATCCACAAGCTGTGACTCTGTCCAGAAAGATTCACACGGAGTACAGTAAAGTCCCTCGTAGGAACCTTTGTAGATGTCACCTTTATCGTATAATTTTTTGAAGATCTTTTTTACCTGTTTCTCATGGTCTTCATCGGTTGTACGGACAAAATTATCATAGGAAGTGTTCATCAGATCCCAGATGCGTTTTACCTCTCCGGCTACATTGTCCACATACTCTTTCGGAGTGATCCCGGCCTTCTCGGCCTTCTCCTGGATCTTCTGACCATGTTCGTCCGTTCCGGTCTGGAAGTAAACATCATAACCTTCCTGACGGCGGAATCTTGCGATCGCATCTGCAAGTACGATCTCGTAGGTATTTCCAATGTGCGGCTTGCCGGATGTGTAGGCAATCGCTGTTGTCATATAAAATTTTCCTTTGCTGCTCATGTGTATTTCCTTCTTTCTTAATGATTTGCTTGTTGATACTGTGGGTTATTTCATCTTATAAATAAAAAAAATCCCGTCCTCTAAAAAGAAGACGAGATGTTATCCCGTGGTACCACTCCCATTTACCGGCACAAAATGCCAGCCTCATTTCGATATCTCACGGACTGCCCGGATACATACTGTACCGATGCTCATCTGCTGTAATATCTCCCGCTGTAACAGGCGGACCTGTCGGGACTTATCTGTCAATTTTAAACAGTTCAGTCCTGCCACTCCAAAGCCATCTTCCATCTATATCCGCCCGTTTCCTCTCAGCCTTATTCCGATTCGGTATTTCAGTTTCTGTGATACAGGTTTTCTTATTAAAATACCTGACTCACAACACCTTTTCCGGAAATATAGAAACTTCTCTGTAAAGTTCCAACAGATGTACTCTCTTTTTCATGGTGTTTTATTTCTTACGATTATTTTCAATCTAGCATGGAATGTGTAAAAAGTCAAGCGGCTGATCCACTCTACTTTTTTTGCTTGCCATTCGAGAAGCGATCACTGCAAATTAATATATTTTTCTCCATTCCTTTCATCATCAAAATATGCTACACTAAAAACAGTTTAGTCCCTGTCTATCTGACAGGAGTATTTGCGCAGCGTGCGCAGGAATGGAGAGTTTATGAAAACAAAATCTTATGTAACAACCTTATTGAAGTTTGCACTGGCTTTTACTTTTGCATTTATTCTGCTTATTTTGGCAAATGTAAATGTCGAAGCAAAGACTGCAACTGTTACAAATTTAAAAGAAACAGATATTGAGCCTTACGAAAATCCAGATATTACCATTACCTGGGATGCGGTTTCGTCAGGTGACCAGACCATCTATTATCGTCTTGAAACAAGCGAGGACAAAATCACCTGGAAGGATGAAGGTTCCTATTACGAACCGACTGCGAAAATACATGCTCCGTCCGGCAAATCTGTTTTTTATGCGCGTGTCTGCGCCTACACAGCTCCTTACGACTATGCCTATATGGACGATAAAAATCTCTGTGATATTGGAAACTGGTCTGACACCTTAAAAGTTGTTGCACGGATCAGCGATAAAACATCAAAAATTACAGGAACCAAAGCAACCGCTGCATCCCTGTCCTTTAAATGGGCAGCCGTTTCCAGTGCATCCGGATATAAAGTTGTATATTATCCAAGTGGTCTTTCCGATCTTTCCAAGGAACTTACCACAAGTACAAATTCCTGTACGATTAAAAACTTAAAAGAAGATGGCTCTTATGCAATCTGCGTTTATGCCTTAAACAGCAATTCTGACTTTACGGCTGTTTCTAATACTTACACAGAAACCTACGCCACAACACTTCCAAAGAAAATACGTGATTTTAAAGTGACAACTGCTTATCCCGGAGATGCCAGCTTTGAATGGAAAGGCATTAATGGTGCCAAAGCATTTCAGTTGCAGATAACAAAAGTTTCTGATTCCAAAAAATTTAAAAAACCGATTGTAAACGAAACAAAATTTTACAGTTACCTTGGAACATATACCAATTCAAAAAAAATCAAAGCAGGCACTTTTTATTCAGCAAGAGTCCGTTCCTATGTCACACTTGCAGGCACTAAGCAAAAAGTTTACAGTCCATGGAGTACCGTCATTACTTTTGGCACCTCGCCTAAAAAGATTACTGCAAAACAGTCCGGCTCAGGAATAAAGATCAACTGGTCAAAAGTTTCCGGTGCTTCCGCATATGAAATATACGTTTCCACAAGCTACGATACGAAAACTTTTACGAAAGTAGACACCGTTAAAAGTAAAAACACCAGCTACACCCTGAAAAAATTTAAAAAGAAAAAGTTGAAAAAAAATACCATGTATTACATCAGTGTCAAGCCGGTCTGCAAAGTCGGAAAGAAAAATTGTTCCACAACCGTTTATGTATCCAATCCTACATCAGTATTTTATAGCAAATAAAAAACTGACCATAAAATGATTGCAAAAACATCCGGGGCGAAACGGATACTCAAAGATATCTGTTTTGCCCCGGATGTTTAAAATTTATTCACACCGCATGTAATCTATAACTTACTCCACATTTTTCGTTGCGATCACATCCACACCTGTCCCTGCAACATCTTTCACAAGCACATCCCCGATGTGCACCGGGGCAGCAACCTCAACATTTTTCAATGCTTTGACACAGTCAAATATTTTTCCTTTCGGGATATCCTCTTTCGTCTTTACAGAAACCATCGCTTCGCTTCCTCCGGTGACTCTTACGGTGGAGGTCACGATCCTGGTCGGATTTGTTACTTCTTTTCTCGCATAGATATCACCGCGCTTACAGGTATTTCCCGTAACACTTACGACTTCCCCATGTTCCATTTTTACAGTCAGCGGGCAGCCCATCGGACAGCCGATACAGATTAAATTCTTCTCTTCCATGATATACCTCCATTTTTGCGCTGCTTTTCAATGAAAACAACGTTTTCATTTGCATCTCAAGTTTGCGCGTAAGCATTTTATTCCCGCTCGATTTTCACTGTGATCGTCTTTAAATCCGGGTACTGCAAAAGCTGTTCTTTTGTCAGCTTGATCTCTTCCATCTCCCCCGGTGCCACAACCGGACGTTTTCTGTGAATGACTCTCTCATCATCAAAATAAGCGCTGACGTAACAGTTCTTGTATACACCGCCCACACGGAAACGGACTGTGATCTGCTCATCCATATTAGCAACATTGATGGTTCCCGGCACCGTATACCGGACACCCTCGATCGGATTTAAAACAATGTCGTTATCTCTTGCTGCCTTCACGCCATCTGCTTTCACATAAGCTGCCGCATTTTTTCCGGCTGTCTTTGCTTCCTCGGACACGAAATCCACCAGATCATGCACATGCAGCACATTTCCACAGGCAAATACACCCGGAATATTTGTCTCAAGGCTCTCATTGACCTTCGGTCCGGAAGTAACCGGGTTCATGTCGACACCCATGCCTTTGGAAATCTCATTTTCCGGGATTAGTCCTACCGAAAGCAACAGCGTATCGCAGCTATATTCTTCTTCGGTCCCCGGAATCGGTTTTCCTTTACTGTCAACCTCAGCTAACGTGATTCCTTCTACACGCTCTTTTCCCTTAATGTCCACAACCGTGTGGCTTAACTTTAACGGGATTCCGTAATCATCCAGACACTGCACAATATTACGTTTCAGACCGCCGGAATATGGCATTAATTCTGCCACGACCTTAACCTTTGCACCCTCAAGTGTCATTCGCCTTGCCATGATCAGTCCGATATCACCGGAACCTAAAATGACGACTTCACGTCCCGGCATAAAGCCTTCGATGTTTACCAGACGCTGTGCCGTTCCTGCGGAGTAAATTCCCGCCGGGCGGTATCCCGGAATATTTAACGCGCCTCTCGGTCTCTCGCGGCATCCCATAGCAAGAATGACTGCTTTTGCCTGGATCTCAAACAGGCCATCCTCACGGTTCATCGCCGTAACGACTTTCTCATGGCTGATATCCATGACCATAGTATTTAATTTATATTCAATGCCCAGATCTTTTACCTGTGAAATAAATCTGCCCGCATACTCAGGTCCTGTCAGTTCTTCCTTAAATGTATGCAGTCCAAATCCATTGTGGATACACTGGTTTAAAATTCCGCCTAATTCTTTGTCTCTCTCTAAAATTAATATGTCATCGATTCCGTTATTTTTTGCAGAAACAGCAGCCGCAAGCCCTGCCGGTCCACCTCCGATGATTACGATATCATATGTTTTCATGCTCTGGCTCCTCCTTCTTACAGACTGTCCTTGTTGGTTCCGACAATAATCTTTGAATTTCCGCCTGATTTTGTGATCTCAGACTGGTTCACACCGCGCTCTCTCGCTAAAATTTCCATGGTTCTCGGTGAACAGAAACCCGCCTGGCAGCGTCCCATTCCGGCTCTCGTCCGGCGTTTGACACCATCTAACGATTTTGCACCGAGCGGACGTCTGATGGCATCGATGATTTCTCCCTCTGTGATCATCTCACAGCGGCAGATAATGTTTCCATACTCCGGTTTTTCCTTAATTAATGCCGCTCTTTCCTCTTTACTTAATGTGTTTGGATTTAATACACCCTTGCGTGTTGCAATGAAATCTTTTTTCTCTTCCAAATGCATTTTCTCTTTTAACAGATCTGCAACCATCTCTCCGATCGCAGGACTGCTCGTAAGTCCCGGTGACTCGATTCCAGCGCAGTCGATAAATCCTTTTGCATCGGCAACCTCTTCAATAATAAACTCATGACCATCCTCATGTGCACGAAGTCCGGCAAAAGATGTGATGACCTGACGCATCGGAATATTTTTTACATTCAGGTTTGCACCGGCAATCACCTGATCCAGGCCTTCTCTTGTGGTGTTGGTTCCCTCTTTATCCTCAATGTCAATGGCGGTAGGCCCTAACAGCAGGTTGCCATGCACCGTCGGCGAAATGAGGATTCCTTTTCCATATTTGCCCGGCAGCGCAAAGACCGTATGACTTACATGGCTTCCGGCACTCTTGTCAAGCAGGCAGTAATCACCGCGTCTTGGCGTAATATGGATTTTCTTTTCACTGACCATGTTGTGAAATTTGTCCGCATAGACACCGGCTGCATTGACCACATATTTTGTCTCGAACACACCCTGATTTGTGTGGACTTCCCAGATATCTCCCGACTTTTTCAAATCGGTTACTTCTGTGTCAAACTTAAATTCCACACCATTTACATTCGCATTCTCAGCCAATGCGATATTCAGGTTGAACGGACACACGATCCCGGCGCTTGGCGCATACAATGCTGCGCAGATATCATCCTCAAGATTCGGCTCCATCTCATGCACTTCCTCTTTGGATAAAATACGCAGCCCCGGCACACCGTTTACCACGCCACGGTCATACAGTGCTTTCAGATTCGGCATATCCTCCTCGTCCTTGCAGACAACCAGAGAACCTATCCGCTTAAACGGAAAATCAAGATCTTTGGAAAGCTGCTCCATCAAGGCATTTCCCCGTACATTTAATTTTGCCATCAGGGAACCTTCTTTTGCATCATATCCCGCATGTACGATTGCACTGTTTGCCTTGGATGTGCCGCAGCAGACATCTTCCTCTTTCTCTATCACACATACTTTTGCATTATAACGCGACAATTCTCTCGCCGCTGCTGCGCCGGATACACCGGCTCCGATGATAATTACGTCATACATTTTCCATCTCTCCTTTTTTACTTTGTTCTTCTGGTATCTAACCCGGAGGGCTTTTTCATTCATAAGATGTAATCTCCTATGAATAAAAAAGCCTGACAAGTAAGCGCACCCATGCTGTTGCGATTATCCTGTCAGGCTCTCTTCTCTCTTGCCCCTCAACAATAGATTGCAGGTTCCACATGCACATCTACTGTCATAAATATAAAATTGTCATATAAAGTTACTTATCGCATGACAAACATACGGTCTACCATGGAATTGCTCCATATAGCAGTACTGCAACAATTGCTCCGATCACCGGTCCCACCAGCGGAACAACTGCATATCCCCAGTTGGATGTTCCTTTTCCCTTAATCGGAAGAACGGCATGTGCAAGACGCGGTCCGATATCTCTTGCCGGATTGATCGCATATCCGGTCAGTCCACCAAGTGACATACCGATCGATACAATGATTCCAAATACAAGAAACTTTCCAAGTCCATCGGTAAGTCCCGGCACATTTGCCATACCTTTGATCGCAAATACAAGGATAAACGTTCCAACTGCCTCACTGAAAATATTCTGTCCCATGTTCGGAATAGAAGGCGCTGTACAGAACACCCCAAGTTTTGTCGCCTGATCCTCTGTTGCATCAAACTGTCCTTTAAACAAAAGATATACGATCACCGCTCCAACAAACGCTCCTGCAAACTGTGCAATGATATATCCCGGAACCATTGCCCAGTCAAAACTTCCGTCAACTGCAAGTGCTAACGTCAGCGCCGGATTAAACGATGCTCCCGATGCTGCTCCGAAAATAAATGCCGGCAGCATAACCGCAAGTCCCCATGCAAATGTGATCTGGACAGTTCCTCCACCCTTCATGCCAGATTTGTTGAGATTTACGTTTGCAACAACTCCATCACCTAAGATGATCAGAATCATAGTTCCCAAAAATTCTGCTATATATGGTAACATACTATCCCCCCTTATTCAATTAACTTTACCAATACATTACAATCTTTACCTTCCCTATACAAAACCTTCTTTTTAATCTTCCTTTGCCCAGCCGTATGCATATTTGACTGCTTTGTTCCAGCCTTTGATCATTTCTTCTCTCTTTGCGGCATCGATCTGCGGCTCAAATGTCTTGTCGATTGCCCAGTTTTTAATAACATCCTCTTTACTTGACCAGTAACCGACTGCCAGACCAGCAAGATATGCAGCGCCCATCGCTGTTGTCTCTACACATTGCGGACGATTTACCGGCGCATCAATAATGTTCGCCTGTGTCTGCATCAGGAAATCATTAGCACTTGCTCCACCGTCAACTTTCAAAGCGGTAAGATCAATTCCGGAATCTGCTTTCATGGCAACCAGAACATCATTCACCTGATATGCCAGAGATTCCAATGTTGCACGGATAATGTGATATTTATTGACGCCACGGGTAATACCTACGATCGTACCTCTTGCATACTGATCCCAGTGAGGTGCACCAAGACCGGTAAATGCCGGAACTACATAACAGCCGTTCGTATCTTTTACTTTCTTTGCCATGTATTCAGAATCAGGTGCAGAATCAATGACTCTTAATTCATCTCTTAACCACTGGATCGCAGCCCCCGCCACGAAAATAGAGCCTTCCAGTGCGTAATTAACTTTTCCATCCAGTCCCCATGCAATCGTAGTTACCAGACCATTCTTGGAAAATACCGGTTTTTCGCCTGTGTTCATTAAAAGGAAACATCCGGTTCCATATGTATTCTTTGCCTCTCCTGCGTTAAAACAGGTCTGACCAAACAATGCTGACTGCTGGTCTCCGGCAGCACCTGCGATCGGGATCGGTCCACCAAGGTAAGAAGGATCTGCCTCCCCGTAAATACAGCTTGACGGTTTCGGCTCCGGCAGCATACATTTTGGAATATTTAACTCTGCTAAAATCTCATCATCCCACTGAAGAGTGTTGATATTAAATAACATTGTTCTGGATGCATTGGAATAATCGGTCACATGAACAGCGCCTTTTGTCAGTTTCCAGATCAGCCAGGTTTCTACCGTTCCGAATAATAATTCACCCTTTTCGGCTCTCTCTCTTGCACCCGGTACATTGTCAAGCAGCCATTTTACCTTCGTGCCTGAAAAATATGCATCAATGACAAGACCTGTTTTTTCCCTGAATTTATCGGTAAGTCCTTTTTCTTTTAAGGTATCGCAATATTCTGAAGTTCTGCGGCACTGCCATACGATCGCATGATGGATCGGCTCTCCTGTTTCCTTATCCCAGACGATCGTTGTCTCTCTCTGGTTGGTAATACCGATTGCTGCAATATCCTCTGCTGTCGCATTGATCATGTTCATCGCCTCAACTGCAACACCGAGCATACTTGCCCAGATTTCATCTGCATCATGTTCCACCCAGCCCGGCTGTGGGAAGTACTGTGTAAATTCCCTCTGTGCCACGCTGCACATCTCACCTTTCTCGTTGAACAGGATACATCTGTTGCTTGTGGTTCCAGCATCCAGTGCCATTACATATTTTGCCATACTTTTTCCTCCTCTTTCTTTTGGCTTTATTTAATATTTAAACTGCTCCCCCCAGAGCATTATAAATATTCGTAAAATTGATTGTTCTTTTTTTCTATTGAAATATATTATTTTTTACCTTACATATTCCAGACTTTATGGTTTGTGGATGATACCGCCATCGCACCCGCTGACAATGCTCCCATCACGTCTTCTTTATCTGTGATCAGCCCTCCTGCAATGATGGGTACTTTTACCGAATGACTAATCTGTGCAATGATCTTAGGCATCACTCCCGGAAGTACCTCGATAAAATCCGGTTTTATCATGTGCTGCTGTTGTCTGATATTTTCAAATGCCATTGAATCCAGTAAGAAAACACGGAGTACTGTATACATAGACATTTCTTTTGCTTTTTTGATCAGTGACGGCTTCGTGGAAATGATTCCATCCGCTTCAGTCTGCTCCTTAATAAATTCAACTGCAATCTCCTTTGGACTTAAACCACTGATGAGATCCATATGCACCATCGCGATCTTACCTGCATCCCGTATCGTCTTTACAATTGAGCCAATAGAACAGACATCCCCGAATAAAATAAAAATGACTCTGATATCATCATGTTTACAGCATTCCTCCACATCTTCCATACTTTTTACTGCTGCAATAATTGGATTATCCTCAACTGCTTCATAAAAATTCTGATTCATGCTTTCCCCTTCCCAGATACCTTTTTCCTATTTCATATGTATACAACTGATGATCATCTCATGACGTTTTTGCATTGCAGTTTTAATATAACATAAAAAAGAGCGACAATACCAACGGCTTCATCGGCCGTTCTATTCGCTCTCCTGTCATTGCTCTCTTATTGAACTGTCTGCATCATATCATAATACACAATGCAATGCAATACTTTCTTGATGTTATTTATCATTTTTGTTTGTGTTTTACAGTTTTTTCTATATATTATTGTATATAATACACAATTTTGTTTCATTTTCTTATATATCTTTGTTATATTTTTATCAATGTATCATATTTCGTTTCATTCCACCTGAAAATCATCCAAAGCAGACTTCTTCCCTGTCATTTTCCCCCGTGTGTCAGGATGCCCCGCCCAGACTTTCTAACTTTTCCTCACATTCCTGCGCCGTGCGTGCTCCCATGCCTAAATCCATACCAAAGATTCCATATTCGTCTCCTGCTGAAAGTCCGGCGATCTTAATGTCTCCATCTTTATTATCCTGAAATAGCAACGTAATACAGGTAGAATTGCCCGGTATCACATTGTATCTCTGATAGATTCTGACCGTAACATCCATTCCCTTGGACGTCATGCTGTATTCATCCCGGAAATCTAATTTATGCTTTCCTTCTTTCAACAGCATATCTGTATTTTGGATCACATCCTTCAAATTACCATGAACTACCTTCTCAAATACAGCCATATGACACGCCTCCCCCACAATGTTTTTCCTGCGCAGCTACTATTTAAAACTGATTTATAACAATTTTACATCATTGATTTTGTAACGTCAATTACGCCGCCAGCACTTCAAGCACCGCCTCCGCCAGCTTTTTATGACCTTCCTCATTCAGATGTTCCCTGTCCTCCTTACTCGGCTCAGCCACATCGGATGCTGCAAGGAAATCACAGCCATATTTTTCTGCCACTTTCTGATAAACTGCTTTCAACCCCTTCGATACCTCCACGGACTTTTCATTAAACTCAGGATCATACCCCTGCTCCCAGACACCTTCCCCAAGCTGTATCGGAGAGATCAGTAAGATCCTGATATTCTTATCTGCCTTGCGGATCTGCTCCACCAGACGCTCCACGCCAAGACCGATCACCTCCGCAGAAGCATTGTAAAATGTCTTGCAGTCATTCGTTCCAAGCATTAAAACAACGCGGTCCACCGGCGCATGGCTCTCCAAAAGAGTCGGCAAAAACGCTGCACCTTTTCTGCCCTCGCGCAGCTCATCCTCAAAAACTGTCGTCCTGCCGCACAGTCCTTCCTCAATGATGCGGCAGCCTTTTCCATATAACTGCTGTTCGATCAGCCCTGTCCATCTTGTATCTCTGCCGTAGCGGTTTTTCGTTCCCGGTATCAATCCATAAGTATTGGAATCTCCAAAGCATAATATTTCTTTCACACTAGTCTCCTTTTCTCCGCCGTTCTGCCGCGGATCCAGTTTTTATATTAAATATGTTTCATCTTTATCTTTTTATTTCATACTATATTAATATGAATACTATGTTTTGTCAACAAAAAAATATGGTAACAGAAAACCCTATCCTTAACAGTGACAGAAAACCCTATCCTTAACAGGATAGGGTTACAAATCCAACATTTACCAGACAGATCAGTACCAGCAGTGTCACTGCCAGCTTTCCGCCCGTCTGTTTTATTTTTTCTTCCACTGCATCTGCCATGCGGTAAATACAGAACATTGTCACAAACAACATTATAAAATACAACGTAATATAAACCCGCTCACCGGAAACATAGATCGTCGCCATAAATCCTAAGATCATACCGGCACCGAATCCGCATCCAAGCATAAGCAGTGCATAAATGTACTCCAGCGGCCGCTCCCCTAAAATGATCCAGAGTGCATATAACATCGCCGCCACTGTGACTGCAAGATACACCATCGGAAGCCAGGTAGAAAGCGCACCCCAGCTCCACTCCGTGATCTGCTCTGGCATAACAAACAGACCGGACAAACCCGGATAGGCGGTGCGCAATGCTGTCTGTCCAAATAAGATCAGAACCGGCAGTTCAGAAATGAGTGTCTTTTTATAATCATCTGTTTTCACATAGACAAGCATTGCAAGTACAAGCGTCACTGTCAGAAATACAGCATCGCAGTTTGCAATAAATACACGCTCGATACTGAGCAGGCCAAGATACAGTTTATCTCCAAATCCGTATGTCTCAAAAATCGGGAGATCCGCAATACTGACCGCATTGCGCCCGGCATTTCCAGGACAGAGCAGGATCGAGATCAGCGTCGCCACATTGACAAGCACCATCCCTGCCAGATAAAAGCGGTTTCCCCGGATCACTTTCCGATCTGCCAGATCACTCCCTGCAGAATCCTGCATCAAAGATTCCTTCCGGTGTTTTCCGATGACCATGTAGATGCCATACAGAACAAAAACCACAAACAGAATTACCGCCACCTGTTCATGACTGCTTGCAATCAGGCAGACCAGCACGCCCGCAATGCCTTCCATTATTCCGATTTTCTTATGTACCAGCATTTTTTTGAGAAGGACTCCGACGAAGAACATCCCCCATACCGGCCAGAAATAATTCACGGTGGTGGTAATCCAGCCGGCGGTCCCCATATCATGAAACGGATATAAAAGAATTGCCGCTGTCGCGCACCAGTTCATCCACTTTCCACCGCCAAATATCTTTGAAAGCAATACCGGGAAAGAAATAAAGAGCGCCAGATCAATAAGCCGCCACAAAAGCGGATACTTTATGATCTCTACCAGTAAAAACTCGATCACGAACCGGGATGTCCACGTCTCGTAACGCAAGATCAGATAATTCCACAATCCAAGTTCAGATGTCGCCTGTGAAAAGAAAACATCATCTCCCGCCATCGGCCGGATTCGCAGGTGATAAATAATCCCCACAAACGCCACAATGAAAAAAGGAATTAACTGACGCAGATCTGCCCGGACTTTATTCTGATTTTCCACGCATCCGGCTCCTATTCCTCAAACATATCGTCCATCTTTGTTCCACAGTTGCTGCAGAACGCTGCTCCCTGCGGCATTTTGGCACCACATTTCGGACATTCTGTGGCTCCCTGAAGCTTAAATACTTCTGCACGCATACGCTCGATCTCTCCGAGTGCCTCCGTAATCAGGAAAAAGTGCTCCTGTTCCGGTGTCTTTTCTTCGGTTTCCGCATTTTCCTCATCTTTGTGTTTCTCATAATATGCTTTTCCGAGTTCCGCATACTGTTTTTCCACGAAATCCTCTTTGGATCTGATATCCATCTTTAACTTTGCGATCTCAGACACATCCTTGGCCTTCTGCCCAACATCCTTACCCGCACTCACGATCGTCTCACTTAACTTATCAAAAAACTCCATACTGTGTTTACCTCCCTAAACTTTCATCTAGTTAATCTCCCAGGCAATTATATTTTTATTATACTCTTTTGCCCAGAACTCTTCAATAAACATATTTGTCAAAACTCTGCTTTTGAAGCCCACCTATCTCATACAGATATACACCAGATATGCTGCATATAATGCAAGCAGCACCACACCTTCTTTTTTCTCTATATGAAGCCTGCTCCATGCAAACACCCATACAAGAATGCTTACCATCACCAAAAGTATACTGTCCACCACATTTTCCATAATAAACGCTACCGGACTTATCGCTGCTGTCACTCCCAGAATAAACAGAATATTAAAAATATTTGATCCGATCACATTTCCAAATGCCATATCAACTTCATTTTTTCTTGCAGCTACCACAGAGGTGACAAATTCCGGCAGGCTGGTTCCCATTGCAACGATCGTAAGTCCAATCAGATTCTGGCTTAACCCGGCTTTTACGGCGATCGCTGACGCACCATCTACAACAAAATCCCCGCCAAATTTAATAGCCACTGCACCACCCACAATATATAATGCACATTTCCATGCAGGATAAATTTTATATTCACCGGAAGGATCTTCTGCTTCTGCCGATGCCGCATGCGCTTTTAATGCTGACCGTACCATCCATACCAAAAATCCAATAAAAAGAAGTAACAATATCACACCATCTGTTCTTCCTATCTCCATGCCGGAAATTCCCAGAACAAACAAAAGCACCGCGCACAGAACGGAAACTGGTATTTCTTTTTTTAATGTATCTTTCTGTACGATCAACGGTGCAAATAATGCACATGCCCCGCATACAAGCATTAAATTAAATAGGTTAGAGCCAATCACATTGCTGACTGCCAATGCATTATTTCCGGCAACAGAAGCTGTTACACTAACAGCAAGTTCCGGCAGGCTCGTCCCCATTGCAACGATCGTGAGTCCGACAATCATAGACGGAATCCGCAGAGCCCTTGCAACGGAAGAACTTCCCTCAACAAAAAAATCTGCACCTTTAATCAACAAAACAAATCCCACCAGTAATAAAACTATTGACTGCATCATCGCCACCATACACATTTCCTCCTTCGTTTTTCCTGTTATTTATAAAATACCCAGATGTGTCAAAAGGATTCTCACCCCGAGCAGAACTAAGATCAGTCCACCAACAAACTCTGCTTTCTTTTCGTACTTGTTTCCGAAAAAGTTTCCGACATAAACGCCGCCAATGGAAATAAAAAACGTAGAAATTCCAATGATCGTGATAGCCTCCACGATCGGGTAATCTAAAAATGCAAATGTGATCCCGACTGCAAGTGCATCAATACTTGTTGCAACTGCAAGCACAAACATCTCTTTTAAATCGAGCGGTGCATCCATTTCTTTTACTTCGTCATCTTCCTTATCCGGTTTCACAGATTCCACAATCATTTTTCCACCAATAATTCCAAGTAATATAAATGCGATCCAGTGATCGATGCTTGTGATATACTTTTCAAACTGACTTCCTAAAAGCCATCCGACAAATGGCATCAATGCCTGAAATCCTCCGAAAAATAACCCGATCACAAGTGCCTGTTTTTTGTTGACCTTTCGCATCCCGAGTCCTTTGCAGATCGACACTGCAAATGCATCCATGGACAGCCCGACTCCCATCAGAAACAATTCAATAAAAATCGCCATCTTTTTTCACCGCTTTCTTTTTGTATCAGACATTTTCCGTGATATTTCCGCAGTTATTTTGTACTGTATGCGCCATTTCTGCAGTGATTTCCAATTTCCCTCATGTTTTTACTGATAATATTTATCTGTTAAATATGTCAAAAAAAGAGACTCCACGTATATTCCTGTACCGGATATCCTCGCAGATATCCCTACAAAAATATACATGAGTCTCATTCTTTAAGATTTGCCAGGTTCTTTTCGTGTGTGCCCACCAAAAGAAACCGGTATGTTGACAAACCACGCGATCACGCGAACTACTCCCTCACGGTTTCACAGACTGCTTCCCTTACAAACCAGCCTGTGCTTATCATAAGTTTTTCACTTATGCCAAACGCTGTTTTCACATCATATCTTATGCACCATGATTTGTCAATCAATGTTTTAATAAAAATACATTACCTTATGCAGCCCATGCTTTTTTAATCAGCCAAGCAATTCAAGAATCTCTTCTTTTGTGAAGCTTGCAGAATCCATTCCTTCGCCCTCGAGCACCTGCTCGGCAAGTTTCTTTTTCCGCTCCTGGATATCGATGATCTTCTCCTCGATCGTTCCCTCTGCCACAAGTTTGTATACCGTCACGACATGCTTCTGTCCGATACGGTGCGCACGGTCTGTCGCCTGGTTCTGCACGGCAACATTCCACCACGGATCGTAGTGGATGACGATGTCCGCGGAGGTAAGGTTTAATCCGGTTCCACCCGCCTTTAAGCTGATACAGAATACCGGAACATCATCGTTATTAAAACTTTCCACCATCTGCATACGTTTTTCCTTATTTACAGAACCGGTCAGAAGATAGTAGTCGATTCCTTCTTTTTTCAGGCGCTCTGTCAGACGGTCTAACATGGATGTAAACTGCGAGAACAGAAGGATCTTGTGTCCTGCTCCGACTGCGTTTACGATCAATTCCATACACATGTCGGTCTTTGCGGATTCTCCATGGTAATCTTCCAGTAAAAGTCCCGGATCACAGCAGAGCTGACGCAGTTTGGTAAGTTCGGAAAGGATCTGCATCCTGCCTTTATGGAACTCTTTCTCATTCTGCTGGCTAAGCATTTCCTTCATCCTGGTCGCATAAGCATCATATAACTGCATCTGTTCGCCATCGAGTCTTGCGAATACATTTTCTTCGATCTTCTCCGGAAGATCTTTTAATACATCCCCTTTCAGACGTCTTAAAATAAACGGACGGATCATGCGCTGCAAACGCTCCATCTTATTTGCATCCTGATTCACAGCGATCGGAAGCTCGATCTCCTCCCTGAACTTCTGATAGGTATACAAAAATCCAGGCATCAGATAATCAAAAATACTCCAGAGCTCGCTGAGTCTGTTTTCGATCGGTGTTCCTGTCAGAGCCAGCTTGAATGCCGCAGTGATCTTTTTGACACCTTTTGCCGCCTGTGTGGATGGATTTTTGATATACTGGGCTTCATCAATAACCTGAATTGCGAATACAAACTTCTGGTACACCTCGGCATCACGTTTTAACAGATCATACGAAGTGATAAGAATCTCTCCCTCTTTGCTGTGACGGATGATCGATGCACGATCCGGTACACTTCCGGCAACAATGACCGTCTTTAACTGCGGTGCAAAGCGCTTGATCTCTTTCTGCCAGTTGTAGACCAAGGATGCCGGACACACAATCAGGGAACGGCGCAGTTCCTTTTCCCCAGCCTGCATTTCTTCCTGTTCTGCCGTTAAAAGGCTGATGACCTGAAGCGTCTTTCCAAGTCCCATATCATCGGCTAAAATACCGCCGAATCCGTTCTCACGCAGTGTCTTTAACCACAGGAATCCATTCTTCTGATAACTTCTCATGATAGAATTCAGCGCTTCCGGAACTTCATAGTCACTGTCCTCGATCGTCTTCATGTTGCGGACCATGCCCTTGAACTCTTTATTTTTCTCGATTGAGAGAAGCTGATTGTTCTTTAATGCCGCGTCCAGATACATCGCGCGGTATTTTGGTACAATTACAGTGCCTTTTTTGAGGTTTGTCTCCGTCAGGCGCAGATCCTCGCTGACTTCCGCCAACGTGCTTAAACCATCCTCCTCAATATTTAAAAAGTCGCCGTTTTTCAAACGGATATACTTCTTTTTCCTGTCATATTTGGAAAGCAGATAGGCAAGTTCCTCCCGTGACATCTCATCGGAATGAATTTTTAATTCCAGAAGATCACTTTTTAATGAGATACCCACGGAAACGGCCGGGGAAGATACGACCTTTAAATTGCGGAAATTTTCCGTTGTATAAATGGTCATAAATTCGCCCAGTCTTCTCAATCCACCTGAAACTAACTGATACAACATCTCCTCATTGTTCTTCAGCACAAAGACTGTCTGGGACAGCGCATATTCATTGAAATACGGTTCCACAAGATTTTTGATGCGGAGTTCCTCTGCGAGATCGCGCACTTCACCCGGTGCGATCTTCTCGAGGACATTATATTTATCATCCCCGTAAACTGCCATCAGTTTTGCACCTACCGTATTCATATCCTGTCTGTCTAAATAAAGTTCAAACTCAGGTTTCGGCGGCACATAAAGGCTCTCATCAAATCCTGCCTCTTTTTCCACTTTAAAATATTTTTTCAGTAATGGAAGCAGGTCGCGGCAGAACATGGCAAGCTCATCTGCAGCGATATAAGTCTGTCCTCCGGTCTGGCGGTGCAGAAATTCAAAAAATTCTCCGACCGTTTCTTTCATTCCTGCCGGACTGCGGTAGATCATATCCGCGTCATAGAAATAAAAATATTTTTCACCGATGATCACAGAATCATCTTCCAGCATCAGAAAAATACCGGAACCGCCCTGACGGATAACCAGCTTCGGACGCTTTTCTTCCGGTGAAAATGTATAGGTATCCTCCGGTAAAAATCCTACCTCTGCCTCAAACGGCATATCCCCGACTGCCTCAAAAAAACGGTCGATCCCCACACTGTCTAACTCCATCGTGCGTTCATAACTGCCCGTATACGCATAATATGCATGGAACTGGCTCTGACGTCTTTTATCCATCTCCTGCTGTTCCATAAATGCAATCATACGTTTTGCAGATTCCGTAAATGCATCCAGATGATGATAAAACTCCAGTTTTTTACCGTAACGGACTTTTTCATTGATTTTAATCGAGTGTAAAAATGCAGAAATATTTTTGAGTACATATTTCTGCTCCATTCCAATCTTAAATTCCACCGTGGCATAACTGTATTCCATCTTGAAATAAGGCTCTAACTCCACCTTGCCGTAAATATTTTCCGGTAAAAGATAGGTGGAACCTGCACGCATGGAATAACGGTTTAACAGATTTTTTAATGAAGTATCCGTTTTTAACTCTTTTTCCGTGCGGATGTTCTTCTGCTCTGTCTTCTCGCTTACTCCAAGTTTTGCATTTAAGATATCTTTCGCCTGTCTGCGGTTCACATAGGCAAGCGCAACGGCTACACAATGTTTGCAGATGCCCTCATAGTTACAAAACGCCTCACAGTTGCAGCGGCTCTCTGAAACTTCCGCATATTCTTCATCTATCACAAGCCGGACATCGTAGTGATCCTCGACTGTTCCTTTTACTCTTCCAATTAATTCTGCCTTTGGAACGCCATCTTCCGTGTATACGTCATAGGAAAATTCCTGCACGAGTCCCCGCTCATACAATTCCTTTCCCCGGCGGTATGCTGCCGGATATGCTTCCTGCTTAATGTCTGATATGGAAAACATGATTGCTGTGCTCCTCAATAGTATATTTTTTGCATCTTTCTATTGTAACATAAATTTGAGGATTCGGTTAGACTTTTTTCACTAAAATACAATCTTGATCTCCGTACCCACACCAACCTCACTTGTCAGCGTCATCTGCGCATCATGCTGCGCGACAATATGCTTTACAATGGCAAGCCCCAGACCTGTGCCGCCAGTGGATTTTGACCGGCTCTTATCGACACGGTAGAAACGCTCAAAGACGCGTTCCTGCTGTTCTTTCGGGATTCCGATACCGGTATCTTTTACGATCAGGACCGGTCTGGTATTTTCGATCGTAGTCACGATCGTGACACTGCCGCCTTTTTTATTATAACGGACCGCATTACTGCAAAGGTTAAAAAGCAGTTCCTCAAGCAGCGTCTTGTTTCCGTTCATTGGAACAGACGCCCCCTCTAAGTGCAGCGTCACCTCATTTTTATCTGCCTGCATCTGCATGGAATGAATGCACTGCTCCCCAAGATCATGCAGATCAACCGTCTCAAATTCAAGTTTTAAATCACTGTCATCTAATTCTGAAAGCTTTATAATATCGTTGATCAATGCCTGCAGACGCTCTGCACTCTTATGGATCTCATTTGCAAAATGCGCGGTATCCTCCCCGCCCGTCATTCCGCTTGCGATCAGTTCCGCATATCCGGAGATCGCAGTCAACGGCGTCTTTAATTCATGGGAAACGTTGGCTGTAAACTCCTGACGCATCTGCGCATGATTTAAAATATCCATATGCTGTTTTTTGATCATGGAAATAAACGGGCGCATTTCCTCGTAAACTTCCGTTTCATCCACCAGGATAATATTATCTGCCATTTTCCCGATCGGTGCCATGAGTCTCCGTGTCAGACGGTAAGAATAAAATACACACATCAGAAATACCATCAGGCCGACCGCTAAGATCAGACCTGACATCGTAGACACCAGATGATAAATACTTCCACTCTCTTTCGCAACACGCACAACGCTCCCATCTTCTTTTCTAAGTGCATAATAAAAGGTATGCTTTGACGACGTAGCTGAGACACGGATCGATTTTCCCTCGCCATTTTTTATGGCCTCCGCAATTTCCGGGCGTTCCTTATGGTTCTCCATGGAAGAAGCATCTTCCATACTGTCATACAGGACCGTGCCATCCGTATCCACGCAGGTGATGCGCAGCCCGTCATTTTCCAAAGAATACGTGATATCCTTCGAAAGTTCATTCGGACTGATCACCGAGACAACATGTGCACTTGCCTTTAAATCATCAAATATCTGTTCTTCCAGAATCTGATAAAAAAGAAACATAGAACAAACGGCAGTCACCACAATGGCGATTGCCGCAATCAACATAAAACCGGTATTAATTCTTTTTTTCATTCGATCATGTACCCCACATTCCGCACGGTCTTGATGCAGCTTCCTGCTGCTCCAAGTTTCTGCCGCAGTGTTTTGATATGCATATCAACGGTACGGCTCTCTCCTTCGTACTCAAATCCCCATACCTGATCCATAATCTTGTCTCTTGATAAAACGATTCCCTGATTGAGCATCAGGTACTTTAACAATTCAAATTCTTTAAATGTCAGCTCACACAGCTGCCCTGCAACCGTAACGGCATGTTTGTCCATATCCATAAGGATATCTTCATGTATCAGCTGTGAATCTTCATTCATGCGGCTTGTTCTTCGAAGCAGTGCTTTCACACGGGAGATCAGCTCCATGACTCCAAACGGCTTTGTGATATAATCATCTGCTCCAAGATCAAGTCCCTTTACCTTATCAAGCTCACTTGTCTTTGCCGTTACCATAATAACCGGGACATCCGCGGTCGCCTTGTCTGCCCGGATCCTTGTTAAAATATCCAGTCCGTCTTCCCCCGGAAGCATGATATCTAAAAGGATCAGGGATGGGATATTTTTTTCCAGACGCTTAAAAAATGATGCGCTGCCCTCAAATTCTTCCACTTCATAACCGCTGTTTTTGAGCGCATAACGTTCAATTTCACGAATATTAATATCGTCTTCCACTATATAGATCGTTGCCATATTTTTCCTCAATCCCCATTTTTGCGCCCTTAAATCTGATATATCTTCTCGAACTCGTTTAACTGTTTTGTAAACTCTGCGCTCTCCTCTGCATCCAGCTGCTCGGTAAAACTGTGTTCCTCTAACTGGGTATCCTCTAACTGCATCATATATACCGCGATATTCGAACAATGGTCTGCAACACGCTCATAGTTCATTGCAAGATCTGACAATACAAGACCAAGCTCAATGGTACATTTCCCTTTTCTAAGACGCTTCATATGGTTTTTCTTTACTGTCTTGTTTAACTCATCAATGACTTCTTCTAACGGTTCTACCGTACGCGCAAGTGCCTCATCACCCTCCACAAATGCGTTCGTGGTACGCTCTAAGATATCACGGAGTGCTGTGCTGTATACCTTCATTTCTTCCTTTGCTTTCTTGGAAAATACAGCGCCCTCTTTATACATCTGCTGTGCATTTTCCACCACGTTGATGGAATGGTCGGAAATTCGCTCAAAATCTGTCAGGCAGTGAAGCAGTGATGTTACCTTCAGACTGTCTTTGTAAGATAAATTCTGGCTGCTTAACTTCGTTAAGTATGCACTGAGTTTATCATCATAGGTATCTACAATATTTTCTTTTGCAATGACATCCTCGATCTTTTCTTCGGAGTACTCATCAAGTACGGTCATTGCCTCTAAAAATCCTTCGTGTGTGATCTTCGCCATCTGGTTTGCCAGAGAGTGACACTGCTCAATGGCAAATGCAGGGCTGCTTAAGAAGCGGTCGTCTAAGATCACAAATACATCCTCTTTCTGATTCTGCTCCTCTGCTGTTTTCGGGATCGTCAAGTAAGCCAGCTTCTCTAATCCCTTTGTAAACGGCAGTAAAACAAGAGTCGCGAACACATTAAATATGGTATGGATCATTGCGATTCCCGCTGCTCCAACGACTTCATTGGTAAACTCAAATCCGATCAGCGCATTGCCTGTATAAAACAATACCAGAAACAAAATCGTACCGATTACATTGAAATAAAGATGTACAAATGCCGTTCTCTTTGCACCTCTGTTTGCCCCGATTGCTGAAATCATTGCCGTCACACAGGTACCGATATTCTGTCCCATGATGATTGGGATCACAGAGCCATAGGTAAATGCTCCTGTTACAGACAGTGCCTGTAAAATTCCGACCGATGCAGAGGAACTCTGTATGATCGCAGTAAGTACAGCTCCTGCCAATACACCAAGGAACGGATTGTGGAACATCGTTAAGATATTCGTAAATTCCGGCACATCTGCAAGCGGTTCTACCGCCCCGCTCATGCTCTCCATACCGTACATCAATACTGCAAATCCAAGTAAGATCTCACCGATATCTTTTTTCTTGTCGCTCTTTTTCGACATACAAAGTATGATACCGATCATTGCAAGGATCGGTGAGAAGGAGGATGGTTTTAACATCTGGATAAAAAAGTTATCCCCCTGCAGTCCACTTAAGCTCAAAAGCCATGACGTTACCGTTGTTCCGATATTTGCACCCATAATGATGCCGACTGCCTGTGACAGCTTCATAATACCGGAGTTCACAAAACCAACCACCATAACCGTCGTCGCCGATGACGACTGGATCACTGCGGTTACACCTGCACCAAGCAACACTGCCTTGATCGGGTTTGATGTCAGAGTCTCTAATATCTTCTCTAATTTACCTCCTGACATCTTCTCCAGTCCGGCACCCATTACATTCATTCCGTACAGGAACAGTGCCAATCCGCCAATGAGGGTCAGTACTCCAAAAATATCCATCTCAATCTCCTTTTGTATGCCGCTTTTCTTATTCTTTACGTTTTTTTGACATATAATTTATTTATACAGCATTTTTCGTCATTTTGCAATTAGCATAAAAAGGAGTATGTAAATTCGCCGTCAACTTTATGTAAAATCTATGTAAAATCTCAAAGAAACCATTTATTTTTGTCTATTTTTAATTTTCATGCTGTCCGGTAATGGAATAGATCACCCACTCCGCAATATTGGTCGCATGGTCTCCGATACGCTCAAAATATTTTGCAACCATCAGCATATCCGTTGCCTGCTCCCCATTTTTTACATTCTCATTGATCTTTTTAATGAGCTGCTGTTTGAACTGGTTGAACAGATCATCCACCACATCATCTTCTTTGATGACCCAGTGTGCCATATCCATGTCTTTCTGCACGAATGCATCCACACTCTTGATGACCATGTCAGTTGTTTCTTTTGCCATTTCCTTGATCAGGTCAAGATTGATCGGATCCCCGGTTTCATAAGCAGCGTCCGCCATCAGTATCGTCATTTCCGAAATATCGGATGCATGATCCCCGATACGCTCCATATCCGTGATCATTTTCAATGCTGCTGAGATCAGGCGGAGATCTTTTGCCACCGGCTGCTGCTGCAATAATAATTTCATGCAGAGGCTTTCAATATCGCGCTCCTGATGGTCGATCTCCTCATCAAAGCTGATCGCTTTCTGCGCTTTCTCCACATCCTGTCTGACCAGTGCCGAACATGCCATCTCGATCGCCTGCTCGATCAGGCTTCCCATCTCAATCAATTCATCGTTCAATACCTGAAGCTGTCTGTCAAATCTGTTTCTCATGATTTTCCACTTCCCTCTTTCTTTTCCTGTTATAGATTGCTCTACATTTCTACACTTTTTTCTGTATGTCATGGCTGACCCAGCCCGCAGTATCATCCAAAACGTCCGGTGATGTAATCCTCTGTCCGCTTATCCTGCGGCACGGAGAATAACCGCTCTGTCTCACCCGACTCGATCACTTCCCCTAACAGGAAAAATACGGTCTTATCAGAGACACGGACTGCCTGCTGCATATTATGTGTTACCATAATGATCGTGTACTGTTTTTTCAGTTCAATGACAAGATCCTCGATCTTTGATGTTGAGATCGGGTCAAGTGCTGAAGTCGGCTCATCCATTAAGATGACTTCCGGGTTCACAGCAAGTGCCCTGGCGATACAAAGTCTCTGCTGCTGTCCACCGGACATGCCGAGCGCACTTTTTTTCAGACGGTCCTTTACCTCATCCCAGATCGCTGCATCCCGCAGGGATTTCTCCACGATCTCATCCAACTTTGCCTTGGAGCGGATACCGTGTGTTCTTGGTCCATATGCGATATTGTCATAGATACTCATTGGAAACGGATTTGGTTTCTGGAATACCATTCCGACACGTTTTCTTAACAGGTTGACATCCATGCCGTTGTAAATATCTTCACCATCCAAAAGAACACTGCCGGTGATCTTACATCCCTCGACCAGATCGTTCATTCTGTTTAAACTCTTCAAAAAGGTGGATTTTCCGCAGCCGCTCGGTCCGATAAATGCTGTAATCTCGTTCGATGCGATCGACATATTGATATTTTTTAATGCATGAAAATCACCATAATATAAATCCAGGTTTGAAATTTTAAATTTTTCTGCCATTTTTTTCTCCATTCTACTGTTTCGGCGCTTCAAATTTTTTTGCGATCAGGGAGGATACCCCATTGATGATCAGTACCACGATAAGAAGTACAACCGCCGTCGCATATGCCTCATTGGTATGCATACCCTCACGCGATAATGAATACATGTGGATCGCTAAGGTACGGCCGGAATCAAAAAATCCTGCAAGGTTTGCAACTGTACCTGATGTATAAATGAGTGCCGCCGTCTCTCCGACGATTCGCCCGATCGCTAAGATAATGCCGGATAAAATACCCGGGATCGCACTCGGAAGCACAATTTTAAATATGGTACGCAGTTTTCCTGCACCGAGTCCGAAACTTCCCTCACGGAATGAATCCGGCACACATAAAAGTGCTTCCTCCGTCGTTCTCATGATGACCGGGAGTACCATGATTGCAAGCGTCGCTGCACCTGCCATCATTGAGTAGCCCCATTTTAATGCTGTCACGAAAAACAACATACCAAAGAGTCCATAAATAATAGAAGGAATACCGGAAAGTGTCTCCGCCGTCACACGGATGATCCCGACTAACTTGTTTCCCTTTTTTGCGTATTCCACGAGGTAGATCGCTGCGCCCACACCAAACGGTACGGATAACAAAAGCGCCAGCACCGTCATAAAAAGTGTATTGATCATTGCCGGAAGCATCGACACGTTATCCGAATTATAAGTCCATGCAAACAGCGATGGTTTTAAATATGGGATACCGCGGATTAAAATATAGCCCACCAGAAATACCAGGACACCCACGGTCAGCACTGCTGCGACAAGTACTAAAAGCAGCAATACGAATGAACCCGGATGTTTCGTATATGATTTGATCTTATTTTTCACACTACTTTCCCCTTTCTAATTGTCCTTTGTGCGTCTTTTTAAAATAGAGAAAGAGACATTGATGATAAGGATAAACACAAACAGTACCACACCGGTTGCGATCAGTGCTTCTCTGTGAAGATCCGTTGCGTATCCCATTTCCATTACAATATTTGCCGTTAAGGTACGGACACCTTTAAAAATACTCGATGGAACCCGCGCCTGGTTTCCGGCTACCATCATAACCGCCATCGTCTCACCGATCGCACGTCCGACACCGAGCACGACTGCTGCCATGATACCGGATTTTGCTGCCGGAACGATCACGGTAAAAACACTTCTCTCATGGGTTGCTCCAAGTGCAAGTGCTCCCTCGTAATAGCTGTTTTCCACCGCACGGATCGCAGACTCTGACACACCGATAATGGTCGGCAGGATCATGATTCCAAGCAGGATCGAAGCGGTTAAGATACTGTTTCCATTTCCTTTAAAATGTTCTCTGATAAACGGCACCAATACGACCAGACCGAAAAATCCATATACAATAGAAGGGATGCCTGCTAAGAGATCCACGATCGGTTTTAAAATGCGGTACAGTTTTTCCGGACAGAAGCGGGCCATAAAGATTGACATCAGTATTCCAACCGGGACTCCGATTAAAAGTGCTCCTCCGGTTACATAAATACTTCCTAAGATCATCGGAAAGATTCCGAATATATTATTGGTCGGTTTCCATACTTTTCCCGACAAAAACTGCCATACACCGATTTTCTGCATTGCCGGAAATCCGTTTGCAAACAAGAACACACAGATTAAGGCTACCGCGATAATGGATATGACTGCCGTAAAGAGGAAAACGCCTTCCATTACTTTTTCTTTAATATGATTCATTATTTTTCTCCAGACTGATAAAAAGTTGTGTACGTTATTTATGTAAAGACCGGCAGAGTAACTGTCTCTCCCGGTCTTTACCTGATGTTTTATAATAAGGAATTCTATGAAATATGTTGTTTGTATCTGTCTGTATTACTCTGTAACGCCATCCCAGGATGTGATTTCGCCTGTGTAGATGCCTTTGACCGTATCTTTGGAAAGATCTGCAGTCGGGTTGTCGTTGTTTACGATGACTGCGATACCATCCATTGCAATCACGGCTGCTGTTAAGCCGCCCTCTGTCTCAGAATCTTTTAATTCACGGGAAGCCATACCGATATCACAGGTTCCATCCATAGCTGCTGTCATACCTGTGGTAGAATCGCTTTCCTGGATCTCGATCTCTGCACCGCTGTTGACTGCGACATATGCCTCTTTTAATTTTTCCATAACAGGTGTTACGGAAGAAGATCCTGCTACAACAACTTTTCCGCTTGCGCCGTTTGACTCGAATGCTGCTGCACCGTCATCTACCGGGATGTATTTATTATCAGAAATAACTGCCTGTCCGTCTGCACTCATGATAAAGTTGATAAAATCCTGTGCCACATCGCTTGGTGTTCCTTTGGTTGCAATATTAAATGGTCTTGCGATCGTGTAATCTCCGCTCTTGATATTATCTACGGTAGCTTCTGCTCCATCGATGGAAACTGCTTTTACACTGTCGTTTAGGGAACCAAGTGATACATATCCGATGGAGTATTCATCACCTGAAACTGTTGTTAACATAACGTCGGTACTGTTTGTGATGATTGCTTCATCGGTTGTATTATCAATTTTCTCACCGGCATCATTTTTCTCTTCCACACCGAACAGCTCGATGAATGCTCCTCTTGTACCGGAACCATCCTCACGGGATACAACGTTGATGTACTCGCTGTTGTCAAAATCTCCGGTTGCTGCTGATGCTGAATTTGCAGCTGTCGTATCTGGTGTAACATCTGCTGACTGATCTGCTGAACTGTCCGCTGCATCTGCACTTGCATCTGTATTTGTATCTGCTCCGGCATTTGCACTTGCATTTCCACTTGCATTTCCACTGTTACCACAGCCTGCGATCATGCTGGCTGCCATCATACCTGTTAATAACATACACATTACTTTCTTTTTCATTTTCTTAATCCTCTCTTTTTTCAATTTGCAGGGCGTCCATCCTGCTGTTTTCTTTTCATTTCCTTTTGACAGTTTTTACTTTACGGCACTTATGTAAAATACATGAGAGAGGTTTGGTAAAATGTATGTAAAATAATGGTAAACGTTTCGCTTACTTTTTCTCGATCTGTCTGCGCAGTTCCAACATCTGATTGTCTACTTTTGCGATCACATCGGAATAATCTTTGGTTGCACGCTCCACATTTTCAATCTGTCCGGCATTTTTCTTATAACACATCTGATTATCAAGCTCTGCCCAATAGTCCATGGCAAAAGAACGGATCTGTATCTCCACTCTTATTTCCTTTGTCTTTTCCAGATAAGTGACCGGAATACCCACGATCAGATGGATACTCTGGTAACCGCTCTTTTTGGGATTTTTCACATAATCCTTTTCTTTGAGCAGCGTGATGTCCTTCTGCTTTTTTACATAATCTGCCACACGGTAAATATCATCACAAAAAAAACAGACGACGCGGATCCCGGCAATATCGTTTAAAGTATCTACCGCAGCCTGAAACGTTACTTCCCTGCCCTTTCGCATCAGCTTTTTGGCAATACTGTCCGTCTGTTTGATCCGTCCCGTCATAGTACGAATAACCTGACGGCCAAATTGCTCCGTCAGGTCCGCATTGATCATTTTTAATTTTGCCTGCACCACATCCATCGCATATGCGTAAGAAAGTCTTACCATAGGTGCTTCGATCTGTTCTTTTAATTGTTTTTCCATGAGCAAGGTATCTGCTCCCGCTAAAGTCTCTTTTATTCCTATGCGTTTTTTCTGATTTTTAGAATCTTTCTTCGGCAAAATCCATATCTCCTATTTCGTAATCATCCTCATATCCATAGTCATAGTCATCATAATCATTTTCCGTTTCCGCTTCGAACTCATCCAAGGTCCTGCTTACCGCCAAAGAACGCTTTTCCCCTCTCTGCATTGTCTGTGACTGGATCTTAAAAATAACAAACCCGGTCACAAACATTGATGCGATCACGATAACACCCGCTTTTGAAGTGTGGAAAATCTGTGTGGAAATACCCATGAGCATCGTTCCCATAAAAGATGCTCCTTTTCCAAAAATATCGAAAATCCCAAAATACTCACTTGATTTTTCCTTCGGAATGATCTTTGCAAAATAAGAGCGCGACAATGCCTGGATTGCTCCCTGGAATACACCCACAAACGTTGCCATTACCCAGAATTTCCATGCCGCATCCAGCCAGAGTGCATAGATGGCAACCAGGAAATATGCTCCAATGCAGACAGTGATCAGACGGGACGTCTCAAATTTCTGTGCCAGTTTGCCAAAAACAATGGCACACGGGAACGCAACGATCTGTGTCAGAAGCAGCGCAAGAAGAAGGCTTGTATCACTGATCCCAACATCTTTGCCGTAAGAAGTCGCCATCTCAATGATCGTGTATACACCATCTATATAGAAGAAAAATGCAACGAGGAAGAGAAACACTTTTTTATCATTTCTGATTTCGCCGCACACGGTTTCAAGTCTTTTTATGGTTTCCTTTACGCCGTTTGTCTTTGCCTTCACATAATAGTTCTGCTTATAATTTTTTAAGAGCGGGATCGTAACGACTGCCCACCATAAGGCATTGATGATAAATGCCCCCGCCGTCGCTGCGGTACCGCTGATCCCAATGTGATCTGCACCAAAGATCAATGCAAGACTGGCAATAAAAGGCACACAGCTTCCAATATACCCCCATGCATATCCCTGAGAGGAAACATCATCCATGCGCTCATCCGTTGTCACATCCACAAGCATGGAATCATAAAAAATGAGGCTACCGGAAAATCCGACTTTAGTAATCACGAATACAGCCAGAAATAAAATGGCGCTTTTCGGGAGTGCAAGTGCCGCACATCCAATCACACCTGTCATCATAAAAAGGGCAAACAACGGTTTTTTCCGGTTCTTTCCGTCTGCAACCGTTCCAAGCACCGGCCCTAATACCGCCACGATCAAAGTGGAAATAGAGATTGCATAGCTTAAATATGCGGTGGAGTCCGAAGCGGATATGCCATTTCCGGCTGCCATGTTTTTAAAATAGATCGGTATGATCGTGGACACTAAAAGCGCAAAGGCAGAGTTGCCGACATCATACATTACCCAGTATTTTTCAAGTTTATTTAATTTCTGTTTCATCGTTTCTCCTTCTGATTCTTCATAATAAAATCAAAGATCTCCTGATAATATCTGCACCTGGTCTGATAGTCCGCATTAAAAATTTCATGTTTGGAAGCCGGCATGCAGACAAGCGATGCCGTCTCCACACGATTTTCAAAAACTGCGATCGCACGATTATCCACCATGTGGTCATTCCCTGCTATAAAGATCAAAACCGGAATTTTAATCCGCTCCAGATTCTTTTTCCTCATCAGCGTTTCTGTTGCCCGCATCGCTGCCAAAAGCCATCCATAAGTACTGCCATTGGTCTGATATCTGGAATTTTTCAGCCTCTTTTCAAAAATATAATCATAGCGCTCTCTTGAAATACAGCTGCTGTGTTCAAAATCCGGCCTGCTGTCAAACCCCGTCTGCCCCGCCGCATAATGTTCACCTCTTTTGGTTCTCACATAAAAATCAGCCGTCATTTTTGCCACCCACCACGGATACTTTCCAGTCTGCATCCGAAACATCGGTGAAGAAAGGATCGCACGTTCAAATACTTTCGGATGTTCCTCGATATACCGCGCCGCGACCGCACCTCCCATGGAATGTGCAAATAAGATGCGGTGCCGCTCCATCCGGTAATTCATTTTTTTCATAAAGCAGTCTAAATCTTTGATATAATCTTCAAAATCACGGATATACACTTTCTGGTCATCCGAAACCTCACGTTCTGAATAGCCGTGCCCGCGGTGTTCTAAGATATAAACGGAACAGCCCTGCCGCAGAAAATAATAAATAACCTCGTTATATTTTTCTGCAAACTCGCTGAATCCGTGTGAGATCACAATACAGGTATCTGCCCCCGCTGCCAGATATTGCTGATAAAAAATGGCCGCCCCGTCATAACTGTGAAAATAAGCATACTTCTGACATTGCTTCAGGTACGGTTCCACCAGATTTTTCTGCCAGGTCAGATACCCTTCGTCTGCAAAATACAGACTGCCTGCCGCATTCATAACGCCGCCATTTCTTTATGCTTCAACAATTTCACCAACTCCGGTGTCAATTTCCCATCACTGTACTCTTCCGCAATTTTTTTGCCGCGGTCTGGGTAATTTGTGATCATTGCATCGGCACGCGCCGCACAGACGAGCCGCATATATTTTTCCTCATTTACCGTCCATACATGGACTTTCTTTTTCTGCCTCCTGCACTCTTCCATAAATCCTTCATACTGAATGTTGTAAAGTGCCGGGTGCAGTGCATCTGCTCCCACAACATACGAAGCGTAACTAACCGGATTGATGATTCCATCGCTGTATAACATTCCTGTCTCTGCTTCCGGATTGATCTCTTTGATCTTTTGTATGGTATAGTGATTAAAGGAGGAAAAAATCACACGTTCCATGAGTCCCATCCGCTCTGTGAGATCTAACACACGCTCCTCAATTTCCGGATAAAACACGACTCCGGTCTTGATTTCCACATTAATGGTCAGATCTGTCGGTTTTATCAACGCATAGACTTCCTCTAACGTGGGTATCTGTGCATGTTCATACTCCGGATGTGTACGGTTAAAATTATGTTTGATCAGCTTCGCGTAGGCATAATCTTTTACCCAGCCGCTTCCATCACTCACTCGGTCGATCGTTTCATCGTGGATGACAACAAGTTCTCCGTCTTTTGTGAGCTGCACATCCAGTTCAATTCCATCTGCGCCAAGCTCTACCGCTTTCTCAAAAGCTGCCATTGTATTTTCCGGTGCATAACCGCTCGCACCGCGGTGTCCCCACACGAGTGTTCTTTCCATCTCTTCTCCATTCCTGCCGGTTTCTTCCATCTGCGCACTAAATCCGCCTGTCCGGCATCGATTCTTTTATTTCTCTCATCTTTACCCTATATCCTAAGCGGATATTGTAAAATGGGTGTGGGGGTTTATGTAAAAAATGGGTAAAAAAATACAGAACCACGTTTTTGTGATTCTGTAATATACCTTATAATGTTGTTGGCACAAATAGTGCGTTCAGGTTTATTGATTGACAAATTGCGCAAAGCCGTGCCTGTTTTGTTCCGTTGTCCGAAAATAAGAAAAGCTAAGCCTGCCTGTTTTACTTTTTCTCGGAGTGACGTGAACGGCGTTCAACGAGCCATCCTTGGCTCGAGAAGCCTTGTTCTGCCATCCGTGGCAGAACATCACTGTGGATAGACAGGCAGACTAAGATTTTCTAATTTTCTCCCAAAGTCACAAAAGTATTCTCGGCTTTGCGCAATTTGTCAGCCGCCAGGTTGTGAAGCACTATTTGGTTTTAACATCATATATTTTGATGCCGGAATTCCTTTAATCCTTATGCGCTGCCTCATAAACGTTATAGCATGCCGCTGCCCCGATCACAAGCACTGCGCCAATGACTGCCGTGCGCCCGATTGTCTCACCGCAGAAGATCGCAACTAAAATTGGATTTAAGATCGGCTCTAATGTAGAAGTTAAGGATGCCGTGACCGGCGAAACACGATCCAGGCCCCTCGATAAAAAGATGTAGGATAATCCAAACTGGATCACACCGAGAAGGATAATACAGATCCATGCCTTCGCAGAATGATCGGTCTCCCCCAAAAACGAAGGCAGTCCGATGCTAAGGCTGATCACATGGGATGCCAGCAATGACGATTCAAAATCAGCTCCCGGAAAACCTTTCATCATCATAACCAGCGCATAGGTAAATCCCGAAAATACCGCAAGCAGATTTCCCGCCATTCCCCCGGCGCTCAGGGAATCTAAAAAGAAGCATAAGATACCAGCAAACACGACCGCACATGCCACCACTGCCGCTTTTTTCGGTTTCTTCTTATATAATGCCCACATCAGCAGAATCACAAAGATCGGTTCTGTAAACTGAAGCACGATCGCATTTGCCGCCGTCGTCATCTTTGTCGCTGAAACAAATGTCAATGCCATGACTGTGTTGCAGACGGCTCCAAACAGTACCGTCTTGTTCCATACAAATTTTCGTTTTGTGATGACCATATACGATGCGATCAGCATAAATGAAAAAATACTGCGGATTCCCTGGATCGTGATGGAACTCCACGGAATCGACTTTATCAGAACACCTCCAGTGCTGAAACATACTGCTGAGAGCAGCACATAGATGGTTCCCTTCATACTTTCTTTATCTAATTGTTTTTCCTGCATTTTATTCTCCCTCCCATTTTACCGCATTCCCAGCGCAAGCAGCACAAGTACCGCGAGAAAAATGATATTTGCCAGATGAAACCACAACAGATAATACCCCTTCGTGCGGTTATAATTATGCGCATATATTTTATAGGAGATCAGGCTCGCCATGGAGGCGATCAGTGTGCCAAGTCCCCCTAAATTTACACCAAGCAAAAGCTGCTTTAAATCACCCGAAAAACCGGACAATAACAGTGCCGCCGGAACATTGCTGATCACCTGGCTTGTGGCAATTCCCACCAGAAGTTCCCTTCCGTTAACCAGTGAATGCAGTATTTCCTGAAACGCCGGCAGCCGTCCGATATTTCCTGTAAAAATAAAGAAAGCGATAAACGTAAAGATCAGGCAGTAATCCACCTGCCCCAGTACTTTTCTATCTGATAAAAACACAGACACAGCCACCGCCGCAAGCAAAATATAATACGGCAGGATCCTTGCCACGACCAAAAGCGCCATAAGGAATAAAACCGCATACATGCCGGTCAGTTTTTTGTTCATTTCCTTTTTTTCTTCCGAAAAATGACAGTCTGTCAATCTGATTTTTCTTTTTCTTGCACTTAAAACGAAAATCGTCAGGGCAAGCAGCACACCGGAAACAACCGTATACGGAAGCATCAAGACAAGAAACTCCCCAGCATTCATTTCTGAGAGATTATATAAATACAAATTCTGCGGATTTCCAATCGGAGTCAGCATACTTCCAAGGTTCGCCGCTATGGTCTGAAGCACGATGACCGGCACCATAAGGCGCTCCTGCCCGCATTTTTGCAGCGTGAGAAGTGCAAACGGAACAAACGTCAAAAGCGCAACATCATTGGTAATGACCATGCTTGAAAAGAAACACAGAAAAACAAGAACAAATGCCAGCTGCGCCGTATTTTTCGTATGCGCAAGAAGCCGCCGCCCGATCCCATCAAAGATTCCATTATTCTGCACGCCCGCCATAATGATCATCAGCGAGAGCAGGATCCCAAGCACACGAAAATCAATATAATCGATATATGCCTGATCCGGATGCACAAAAAAAGCGGATATTACAGCTAAAATGGCTGCAACGACCAGCACTGTTTCTTTTTTTACAAATGCTATGATTTTCTCTTTCATATATATGACACCACCCATAAAACCTACCTGTCTATTCTAATCACTTTCCCCCCGGATGTAAACAAAAAAAAGCGCATGATTCGTCTGCTTCTGTACACACTATAAAATAACAGACACATAGCTATGTAAAATCACATTTGCTATGTAAAATCAAACTTTTGTATATGAGTGAATCAATAAAATGCGTGAATATAGCGCAAGAATGGAGCATATGATGTACACCCCAGTTACACTTCCGGTTACAAATGAATACGGTTATTTTGAAATACGGTTAGAGAGCATCGGCGGTCTCGGCGCAAATCTCTGCGGAAAAATGCTCGGCGAACTCGGTGCCTTATACCTTTCCTTAAACTCCTTAAATTTTTCCAGCTACGGATCTGAAAAACGAGGTTCACCGGTAAAATCCTATATCCGCTGGAGTCCCGCTTCCCATCCACTGCGCATCAACAGCCCGGTATTACAACCGCATGTACTTGGCATTTTTCACGAAGGGCTGATCGGGACTTACCCAGTATTAGACGGGATTTCCGCCGACACAAAAATTGTTTTAAATACACCTTTATCCTGTGATGAAGCGGCAGAAAAATACAATATTTCCACTGGAACGCTGTATTGTCTGGACGCACTCTCCATCGCCATGGAATCCAGATCCCGCATTAACATGGTTATGCTCGGTGCGATTGCCAGAGCGTGTCCTTTTATCCCGATGGATTCCATTGAAACACTCTGCAAAAATACTATTGGGAAAAAATATCCGGCACTGATCGGGGCAAATCTGCAGGGTTTAAAAATGGGGTATGAAAAAACAGCTGAAAAAAAGATTCCTGACAGAACTGCTTCCCCTTCTCTCGCAAAAGAAACTTATATCTGGGGCTACAAAAACGCCCCGATCGGCGGGATCAATACACGCCCCGGCAGCACGGTATCAAATGACCTCTCCCCCTCCCGCGAAGGTTATATTCCCCTCTTTTTGCAGGATCGGTGCATCAACTGCGGACTCTGTGATTCTACCTGTCCGGATATGGTATTTCAGTTTGCACCAGGAACTTATAAGGGGAAAGAGGCAATGGTCAACCAGGGACTTGATTACAGACACTGCAAAGGCTGTCTCCGCTGCGTGGATGTCTGTCCGACTCACGCTCTGGTAAAAGCAGAAGAAAAAGATTACCCGGACAAGCCGCATTCCATGCCGGATCAGGATCTGCTGCCAGACTCTGTCCGGTACCAGAAGACCGGCGCAAATTCCTGGATCACCAGTGATTCTTATCTTGATGAAAAACGTATTGACGGAGGTATCGTATAATGTCAGATCAGCAACAATCAACAACACAGGCTTTTCCATCATCGGATCAGCAGCAATCATCAACACAGGCTTTCGTAAAGAAAACCGCTGCCCAGCGCAAACTTTACGAAAGTGGAAATGAGCTTGCCGCCTACGCTGCAAAGCAGATCAATTATCATATCATGGGATATTATCCGATCACCCCCTCCACACAGATTGCGGAAAATCTCGATCTTTCGGGTGCAAGAGGCGAGCACAACATCCGGCTGATCGCCGCCGAGGGAGAACACAGTGCCGCCGGTATCTGTTACGGTGCTTCGGCGGGCGGCGGACGCGTATTTAATGCCACCAGCGCCAACGGTCTGCTCTATGCCTTAGAGCAATTTCCGGTTCAGTCCGGCACACGCATGCCGATGGTCATGAATGTCGCCTGCCGTACCGTCTCCGGCCCTCTGTGCATCAAAGGTGATCACAGCGATATCATGTATCTTTTAAATACCGGCTGGATCATTCTGTTTGCGGATGACCCGCAGATGGTCTACGACTTCAATCTGATTGCCTTAAAACTTGCCGAAAAAGTGAATCTCCCGGTTGTCGTTGCCTTTGACGGTTTCTTTACCAGCCATCAGAAACAAAAATGCATGGTCTTTTCTGAAGATGAAACCGTACAGCACTTTATCGGGAAAAAACTCTCCTGTGACAATCCCGAAATCTCCGCTTTTGCCGGAAATGACTCCACCGGGGAGAATCGTTTTTACAGTGTACTCGACCTGAATCACCCGGTCTCTGTCGGCTCCTATATGAATGAACCGGATATCATCAACAACAAATATCAGCTTTTTCTCGCCATGGAAGAAACACGAAAAAAACTTCCCATGCTGTTTGATGAGTTCGCCTCCCTCTCCGGAAGAATGCATACTTTTTGCCGCGGATATCTGTGTGAAGATGCAGATATTATCCTTTTTCTGCTCGGTTCCTCTTTTCACACAGCCACAGTTGCAGCAGATACGCTGCGCAAAGAGGGCATCCGCGCTGGCGTCGTCACATTAAATGTGCTTCGTCCATTTCCATCTGACGAATTACGCCATCTCTGTATGCATGCAAAGACGATCGTTGCTGCAGACCGTCAGGACAGCTACGGCGCCGGCGGCGGAAATATGTCCTTAGAGCTGCGTTCCGCCCTGCAGGATATCACGGATTCCACACACCCGATCCGGGTACTGACCCGCATTTACGGACTTGGCGGGAAGGATTTTTTTGTGGAGGATGCTGTTGCGCTGTTTCGTGAAGGACTTTCGCCTGATGCCAAAGCTTTTGATTACTATGGCATCACACCGGGTACGACAGAAAATTGCCCACAGCCACAGTATTATGCACCCCTCACCAAAGATCGCCAGTCCCCCGGTGTCACAACCTGCACTTTCGATCCTGCAACCGGAAAAATGCTTGTAAAAGGTGGATTGATCAAAGACGCCACCGCCATGCCCAAGCGGATCGCCCCGGGAATCGGAACCTGTCCCGGCTGCGGTATACCGGTCAACTTAAATCTGCTGTTAAAAGGGATCGAAGGAAATGTGGTCTTTCTGTTCCAGACCGGCTGCGGCATGGTGACAACCACTGCCTACCCAAAAACGGCATTCCGCATCCCATATATCCACAACCTGTTTCAAAATGGAGCTGCTACTTTAAGCGGTCTGGTGGAAGTATTTGAGGAACGGCAAAAACGCGGGGAATATCCCAAAGGCGAGATCACATTTATCATGGCAAGTGGTGACGGCGGCATGGATATCGGCATGGGTTCTGCACTCGGAACGGCACTGCGCGGACATCATCTGCTCTTATTTGAATATGACAACGGCGGATATATGAACACCGGTTACCAGCTTTCCTACTCTACCCCGATGGGTGCGAAAAGCTCCACCTCCCACCTCGGAAAAACACAGTACGGAAAGACCTTTTTCCACAAAGACATGCCCCAGATCATGGCTGCGGCCCACCTCCCCTATGTGGCAACCGTCGCCGAGTCGAACCCACATGATTTTATCAAAAAGGCTGCAAAAGCAGCTGCCTATGCAAGGGAATTCGGCACCGCCTATGTAAAAGCGCTCTCCGCCTGCCCGCTCAACTGGAATGACCGTCCGGACACAGAACGAAAAGTCATTGCTGCCGCCGTAGACTGCTGTTATTTTCCGCTCTATGAAATCGAACGCGGCATCACATCACTGAGCTATGATCCAAAAAAATCGCATAAAAAAATCCCCGTCACGGAATGGTTTTCCATGATGGGGCGCACGAAACATCTTGCCACCGAAGAATATAAATCGGTTGCAGACCAGATTCAGGCAGAAGTCGACAGACGCTATGAACGTCTGGCAGCATGTGCCGAACATCCGCTATTGTAATTTTTACGTCAATGATTTGACCACCGACACAATTCCTGCGATTACAAGCAGTATCAGTGCAATATAAACCAGTCCTGAAACAAATAACCCGATCAAAAACAACGGGAAGATAATGATCGTAAGTAAAACTTTTAAGATCCCCCAGGATGCCTTGAAAGCAAACAGGATCAATTTTCCAAATACGGCAAACATTAAAATAATAAACAATGCTGTTAACATAGTCTTTTCTCCTTATCATGCAGATTTTTCATACAGTGATTAATTCTATGTTAACAGTTGTCTGTCTAATGTCAAGTACCTGCTTTAACCTCTGCGAAACCACTCTTTCATCACATCAAAGATCTGTACCAGTTCCTCTTCCTCTATAATATAAGGAACCATGGAATACATGTACTTCAAGAACGGACGGCAGAATACGCCCCTTTCGTACGCAAACTGCTGGAATCCCTCAAGGGCTGCTCCATCGTGCACTTCCACACAGGTACAGCCGCCCATAATACGCACTTCTTTGATCCTCGGATCCGTAAAGCCGTCCATCTCACGGTGTGAAATTTCTTCAATGCGTTTGATTTTTCCCATATAATCTTCCCGCTCGAAAATTTCGATTCCTTTGAGTGCCACGGCACAGGCAAGTGCATTTCCCATAAAGGTCGGTCCGTGCATCAGTGCATGACGGTCATTATCGCTGTAAAATGCATCAAATACCTTGTGGTTTGCCACTGTCACCGCATGACCGATATAACCTCCGGTCAGTGCCTTTCCGAGCACTAAGATATCCGGCAGTACCAGATCTGCCACAAAACGGTTGCCGGTTCTTCCAAATCCCGTTGCAACCTCATCAAAGATCAAAAGTACATCATACGCATCACACAATTCGCGTGCGCGTTTCAGGAAAGAAATATCATACATCCGCATTCCGCCTGCGCCCTGCAGCAGCGGTTCCACGATAAAACAGTTCAATTCGTCATGATATTTCTCAAATGCCTCCTCCAGTGCCGCGATTTCGGTCGGTATATGAACCACACCCGTTTTTTCTTCAAATGCGAAATGATAATCCTCATCATCCCCCACTTCCATCGCCTTAAACGTATCCCCGTGGTAAGCATGCTCTAATGCAAGCACAAGCGGACGTTTTCTGCCCTGATTTGTATTGTACTGTAATGCCATCTTTAAGGAGACTTCCACCGCAACACTTCCGGAATCCGAGAAAAAGCAGTAATCCAAATCTCCCGGCAAATACTCCTGCAACTTATCCGAAAGCTTCTGCACCGGCTCATGTGTCAGTCCGCCAAGCATGACATGGCAGAAATGATCCGCCTGCTCTTTGATGGCAGCCGTCAGTTCCGGGTGTTTATAGCCATGGATCATGCACCACCAGGACGATACCGAATCGATCAGTTTCTGATCTTTCGTATAAAGATAAACACCCTCGGCATCTAAAATTTTATAAGGTTCCCGCATTGTTTTCATCTGTTCGTAAGGATACCAGATCATATTTTTACTCCTCTTTTATTCTGTTCTCAACTACTTAACAGTCTGCTGCCAGATAGCTGCAAAATTTCATACATATCAACTTTACTCATATAATCCCGCAAGTGCTTCCACATCCATCTTAAGCTCCGTGTCCCCGTCCTGTACCTTCGCAAGTGTCGGCAGTCCGGTCATATATTCGCACATAAAGATGTTATCGTCCTCCATCACATCCCCCGGATGATAATGGTTGAATATGATTCCCTTTAACGGCAAATGATGTGCCTTCATATACTCTGCCGTCAGCACAACACTGTTGATCGTGCCAAGCCCGGCATCTGCGATCAGGATACTGGAAAATCCAAGCTCCGACACCACATCTTCAAGCTGGATCTTTGCCTCATCAAAACAGATCGGGCACAAAATACCGCCGCTGCCCTCCACGGTCACATAATCATATTTATCACATACTGCCCGGTAGCCATCTCTGACCACAGCCATCTCCACCGGATGTCCCTCGATCCGTGAAGCAAGATGCGGTGAATATGCATGTTCATATACATAAGAACACATTTCCTCAAGCGGCTGTGTAATCCCCGATATTTTCTGCACAAACAGGGCATCTCCGGGGATCAGTGAGCCGTCCGCCCTGCGGTCATTTCCACTCATTGCCGCTTTATAATATGCCGCTGACTTTCCCTCTTCTGCCAGCTTTTTTACGATCAGCCCGGTCACATAAGTTTTTCCGATATCCGTCCCGGTACCCGTGATAAATAAAGCTTTGCTCATATCCATCCTCTTTTCTGTATTCTTTCCTTCCACATAACAAGGACATTTCTTTTCCATATGACGATTCTTACTATGCCTCTGACTTTTCTTCTTTCCAGTACTCCGGTGTCACATCACGGCCTAAATCTTCTAACAGCCGTCTGTCGCTGCGGATCGTTGCGCATGCCACCGTCGTCAGCATATTTCCGGTAATGGATGCGGATGCTCCTGCCTGGAATGCACTCTCCCCATCGTTTGTCAAAAGTGCTCTTCCCGCAGCAAGACGGATATTGGCATCCGGGTTAATATAACGGAAAAATGCGATCGTGCGCAAAATATCAGCCTCTGACAGTCTTGGCAGATGTTCTAACGGTGTTCCCGGTATCGGCATCAGCGCATTGATCGGAATCGAGTCGATTCCAAGCTCTGCAAGACTGACCGCCATATCCAGTCTGTCCTCCCACGTTTCTCCCATGCCGATGATTCCGCCGGAGCAGGCGCACATTCCCTCTGCCTTTACTTTTTTCAATGTTTCGATCTTCATGTCATAGGTATGTGTTGTGCAGATATTTGGGAAATTACGTCTGGATGTCTCTATGTTGTGATGATAGCTGGTAACCCCCGCCTCGTGCAGTCTGTGCAGCTGTTCTGCAGAAAGAAATCCCATGGAGGCACACAGATCGATCTTACACTCTTTTTTCATCGTCTCATATGCATGGATCGCCTTGTCAAATTCCTCTCCCGTCAGCGCTCTTCCCGCTGTAACGATAGAAAAACGATCAACGCCTTCCCGCTCATTCATTTTGCATGCTGCCAGAATCTCTTCCTCCGGAAGGAAATCATACTCCTCACAGTTTGTATGATGGTGCGCCGACTGTGCACAGTATTTGCAGTCCTCCGGGCATCTTCCGCTGCGCCCGTTGATAATTGAACACAGATCTACTTTATCCCCGATCCGTGCTTCCCTGATCTTATCTGCTCCTTCACAGAGCTCCTCAAGATCACAGGTCAGGAAAAATGAAAGGTCATCTTCCCTTGTGATTCTTCTTCCGTTAATAATTTCTTCCGCTAATGTAAATGCATTCATTTCTTTTTCTCCCGCTTATCTTTCAGATACTGCGCATAATCCCAACGCAGATCCATGTATTTGTATCTCATGAACCATATCTGCTGCAACATCTTTAAGATCTTACCCGCACTGCCTCATAAGCAAGCACCGGTCTGACACGCTTTGCCACCACTGCCCCTAGAATACTTAAGGCAATGTCCCCCGGCACCGCTAAAACAAAGCAGTACAAAAACAGTGGTCCTGCCGCAATCGGCGTATTAATCACAAAATTACAGATGATATAGTAATAAATCATACCGACTGCATAGACACAAAACAGTCCTGCCAGATTTGCCAGAAGGTACCGTGCAATGGTCTTTTTTTCCATATGTTCCGCAATCCATCCAGTCACAAATGTACCCACTGCAAATCCGATGATATATCCAAAACTGGGTTTAAACACATACCACAGTCCGCCGCCCTCCGAAAAAATTGGAAGACCAGCCAGCCCAAGCAGCATGTACGAAAGTACAGACACCGTTCCCAGTCTTGAACCAAGCAGCAGACCTGCCAGCATCGTAAACAGGTACTGCAGGGTAAATGGCACGACCGGTATCGGAATTTTGATAAATGCCCCGACTGCAATCAGTGCAGTAAATAATCCACAGTAAATTACGCCCTTCGTTTTCATTTTTTGTTAACCTCCGCTCATCTTATAGTTAACAATATTACTCAAAAAAGAGTGTAATGTCAACTTTTTATTTTCATCAAGTTAACATTACACACTTTTCAACAATCAAATCACTCTGTTGTTTCCAACATTAGAATGCACATTCTTCCGTTATAAATGAAAATCATCTATATCTCCATCAGCCTTCACCTGTCATATCCGGCATCTGCCGCACACTTTCTTATCACCTTCGGAATATTCGCCTGGTTATAGGAAAGTACCTTGATCTTTACTCCCATTGCATATTCCTCTTCCCCTTCAAGCTTCTGCTCGCCGCCTTTTATCACAACTTTAGGCCGTTTCACATCAAAACTGTATTCCATTCCTGTCAGAACCCCGGATTTATTAATGGTATACGCAATCTGCTCATTCTGATAGCCTGTTTTCTGGTACTGTTCATAATAGACGGACATTTTATCCATCTGTTCCGTATCGTCTTCCACCTCCATACCAGCCGGTTCTATGAGGTCAAGCGCCTGATCCCTCTTTTCCTTCAACTGCTGCCCTGACAGTGAAAAGATAATCTGCGTCGCTCCGTCACTTAAATCTACACATTCCGCAGAAACAATGTCCTCCTCCCGGTAGCCCAGATTCGTAAGCGCCTGGTAATTTGGAATATCCGTCGTCGTACTGTAACCATTCCATTGGCTCCAGACTCCTGCCTGGTAAGAATTGACCGTAACCCCATCACAAAATTCCTTTAAAAACGTCATGGCACCATCGGCATCCGTATTCTTATACTCCGCTGCCCAGGTTTCATCTAACAGGTCAGCCCAGATCTCCTGCGTCTGCTGCACAATGTCCTGGCTCCCGGAATAACTGTTCGTTACCAGATAATGCACATTATTCACTCTGCGCAGTCCCCGCATGCCTTCTAAGACTTTTCCTGTCTCCTCGCTTGCGACTCCGCCTGCAAACATGCTCTCCAAAAATAATACCCCGGAAAAAATAGTGACTGCAACTGCCCGAACTGATTTTTTATCCATAGGGCTCCTCCGATCTCTCATCACGATCCCATTCGTGGTTTTTCCTGCACCATTTCATGGTATCATCATTTTCCATCAAATACAATCGTTTATCAGTCCAAGGCGCTCAAACGCATGCAAAATTCCATCCTCATCAATATGGTCTGTCACCATGTCTGCCAGCCGCTTTACCTCATCCCGCGCATTTCCCATCGCTACGCTGATCCCGGCGTACTCCATCATCTGAAGATCGTTCGGTCCGTCACCGATCGCAATACAGTTTTCCCGTGAAATGCCGACATGGTTCAGATACCGCTCCATGCCTGTCGCCTTGTTAATGCCATTGATCCCGATCTCGCCCGCAAAATCACCCATTCCGTCCAGACTGATCGCCACTGCATCAAAATATGGTTCCATGTCCGCATGAACCTTTGCGACCGGAAACGGTGCGCCGTAATAAATGATCTTCTCATTTTTTTCGTTTTTCCATGGCTGCTCGGTCAGGTGCATCCGTCCGATCAGGCGGTCTAAGCGCTCTTTACTCATTCCGGCATCCCGGTAAACCTTTAACATGCCGTCGCAGCTTCTCTGGTTCAACACCACACCGTCATCCGCCTGGTAACAGAATAAAAATCCATTGCTCTCTAAATAATCAAAACTGCTTTTTCTGTGTTCCTCATCAATATATGCATGATAAAACTCTTTTCCCTCGTCCTCCACAAAGGCTCCGGCTCCACCGACGATCCCGGAAAATCCAAGTTCCAACAGTGCATCATAGATCTGAAAACGGCTGCGTCCGCTGCATACCACCATCCGGTGGCCGTTTGCCTGCGCCGTACGGACTGCGTACTGTGCGGACTCCGGGATCTCGCCTTTTTCGTTGACCATTGTTCCGTCTACATCAAGAAATACTACCTTTTTATCCATTCTACCACTCTGCCAGTCTGCAGATATTTTACTGGCTGATCCTTTCTGTTACCTATGTATTTATTTCAGTCTGTAAATATAGCATATCTAAATTTGCTTCTTATGAGTTAACTATAACTTTCAACTAGCACATATTTGTTACAACAATTAAATATAACGCCAATGATTTCGCAACAAACAAATATTTTTTAAAAGCCTTAGAAACATTTATTATAATTATATTAAAAATAATTATTCTATTGATCAATTTTATAAAGCTTTAATAATCCCCCCTTATCTATATTTATTCCACTTGATTTCAATCCATTTCCTCTTATATCATACAGTTTACATAATCTTTCCTTTTTCTCTTCATTACTACCATAATGTATAGCTCTATGACAATTTGGACATATACAAACTATATTTTCCTCTCTGTCAATATTAACCGGTAGAAAATTTTCCTGATTCGACATAGGTATAAGATGATGTGCTTCCATATATTGTTTCCCTTTACTATTAATAAATGAAATATGTCTATCATCAATTTCACAAGCATACCCATGCTTTTTTATTACTGTCTTTGCTAATCTTGTATTTGTCTTATAGCGACTGCTACTATTTTCATTTAATTCTGGTTTTCTATTATTTGCCGCATCTACATCTGCCTGTATTGAATAACCTTCGCTTTCATCTACTTTCTTTTGAAAAATATTATCATATTGTTCATCAGATTCAAGAACATTTTTACCTGTTTTCATAAGTCCTATTTCAAAAAATTCATTAATAATTGACATTGGCGTATTTCTTATTTTATTATCAACATCTGATTTGTATTTAAAATGTAGTTCTAAAAAATAATATCTTCCATAGCATACATCTAATAAATATCCCACGTTTTCTTCAGTAATTAATTTGTCATATATTGCATCTAATAAAGCATCTGAATCAGAATAAAACTCTAACATTTTATCTTTTGTAAACTGATGTTCTACCTTAGTTGACAGCAAATAATTATACTCTTTCATAAAATACAGCATAATTGCTATCTCAAAATTTGAACACCGTATTTCATTTTTAAAAACAAACGGCTTTGAAAAGATATTTTGCAAACATTCTTTTCTGAATTCTTTATCTTTTTCAAATCTAATTAAATACTGCCTTTGTTGTTCATAAAAATATTCTTTTCCATTTTTTATCAATTCAGGAAATTCTTCTGTATTAAACTCAATATACTGATTTATAAATTCGACAACTTTCTTTTTAAAGGTTGGTGTATCATTCATAATACTTGATCCAGCATTATGTACTGCTTGCTGACCTACACCAAATAAATTATACCCTTTTAAAGCTAAGAACTTTCCATAATTCATTCTTGGTGGCTCTTGAATTTCTATCAAATTTCCATCTACTAAATACTCTATCACTCTATTTTCCTCCCTACACATCCATATACTCAATTAAAACATTTTTATTACATTCTTTAATTATATTATTCACACGTCTTTTAATTATATTATATGGTTCTAAATGCTTTTCAACAATGATACAATTTCTATTATTTTTCAAGCAAACATCTATCGTTGTCCCACTTCCTCCAAATAAATCTATTACCAAATCGCCTTTATTAGTTGTTATATTAATAATCCATTCCAATAATTTTTCTGGTTTCTTTGAATCCTTAAAATCGCAACCCTCACCTCCCTCTTTATATATATTAGGAACTATTTCAGTATAATCTAAATCATTAGTTGGAAGAATTGGCCTTCCTGCACATAAAGTTGATTGAAAATAAACACCACTATTACGTTTATCACCTTGTGTCTGAAACCATCTATAACCCAATCCCTCATTTTCCAAACCATACACCTTAACAAGCTTATCACTTCCTAATGAACGCAAATTATTTTCAAACCACTCGCCAGACCAATTTGCTGTTTTTAGTTTACCCGCTATTATATATCTCCTCAAATTAGCTTCTGACGGTTCCACTTTGGCAATTTCATACATTCCTTTATCATATATTTCAACTTGTTTACCATTAATCTCTTCTTTTCTACAATTTTCGTTTAAAATTCTAATTTGATAACAAAATTTTTCAATATTTGCTGGTTTATTCTCACATATAAAACGCTGATGTTTGTTTTTTCGATAGATTAGCAAATATTCATATACATCATGAAAAGTTGCATTTATCATAAGTTGTCTCTCTTTATGCCGAATTTTTACAGGAAATAAGCCAATAAAATTTTCATCTCCAAAATATTCATCTACAATTCCCTTTAAATTAAATAATTCTGTTTGATTTATTGAAATGGCCAAAAATCCTTCATTACTTAACATCTCATATGAATAATTAATTATATTACTAATAAAAAGCGACCACAACATATTACTATCATTGTAATATTTTCTAGCTCCCCTATTTCTTTTTGAATTATACGGTGGATCAAGATAAACCAATTTTGCCTTACCCTTCACTTCTTCCCTGTGTTTCTTATAAAAATCACAAGAATCACCTTTATATACTTTATACATAAATATCTTCCTCTCACATTCAAATTAAAATCTTATTTGATTTTATCATAAATACTTTGTTTACTCCACTGCGAAATTCTAACGTATCAGCACAATAACTCCCAATGCCTTTTTCTTACAAAAAGCACCTGAAAATCTATCCAAAGATATAATTTTCAAGTGCTATTCTCCTTTTACAGATTCTCCATATTCATTTTTTACTGCCGGATATCCACCAGTCCCTGCTCTAAATCCTCCTCCGTAAACATATATGTGCTGCCGGAAGTACCGGTATTCAGATAAAGATACGGCAGTGCATCTTCATCCACAACAAACCCCACATGCAATATCTTTGTCTCCCCGGCTTTGATGCTGCCAAAATAATTATTTCCCCTCTCTCCGCCGGTCACATCGTAATATGCCATCTCTTCACCATACTCTAAACTGCTGCTGTCCGCCTGGACTGTATCCCATGCATCCCCCTCTTTTGGCTGTTCCCCGCCGCAGATCTCGTAAACTTCGTTTTCTTCCCTTATCTTCATGACCGAACTAAAGAATAAAACATCCGTCAATTCTGTTTCCCCGGCATTGGTATACTCTAATGTAACGTATACCAGTTTCCGTGGTACCTCCCTGCTGCTTATGACCTCATCGAGCGTATTGATGCCGTCTCCGGCTTTGATGTAAGAAATCGTATCCGGAAGAAGTTTTCCATTTTCATCCACGTCCAGCATATCACGATCCATAAAAACCGGATCAAGGATTGCGACATCATCCGTCACTTTCACATCCGTCACTTTGATCCGCAGATTCTGTGATTCTCCATCAGTTTCTCCCGTCACAGCAAATTCCTCGCCGATCTTATGCAGATTTTTCATCTCCTCCGCAGTGGCTGTCGTCTTTAACGCCTCATCCTCACCGCTATTCTCCGCCATAGCATCCTCATAATCGCTCCAGTTATATGGACTTATCACCGTGCCATCCGCAAGTTCCTCCGACGGTGCTAAAATAATGCCCTCTGCAACCTTGCAGGCCTCCTCTTTTGTCACATCATGACCGACATACATCTGCATGACATAATGATATTCCGGATAAGTTACATAGATCATCTGGTCAAATGCAGAGTCATCACCCACAATATTCTGCATTTTTTCATAGACACCATCGTGGTTTCCAACCTGTATATTTTCACTTTCCGTCACATAATGATCCTGCATCCAAAATGCCTCATCACCGGTATCCATCTGATAAAATACAATCGAGATACCTCCCTGCCCCGGTGTCTGTTCATAGCTGTATTTTCCTTCTTCCGTCTCTGTCATTCCATCCGGCAGATAAGATAATTTCATTGCAAGCTGCGGTGCCGGATCTATTTTTTCTGTATTTTCTGTCGCATCCGTTTTTTCAATTTTAGTCGTCATACCGTAATTACCCTGCGGACTGCTGCTCATGCGATATAATTTTGTACCCGCAAAAATCGTCGTTCCAAGTACAAACGTTGCCGCCAGTGACGCCACTACCGCTTTTTTCAGGGAAAAATAACCTCTCTGCGGTGTCACTTTTACCTGTTTTTCCACTTCTTTTTCTATCATGTCCCGCATGCTCTGTGGCATTTTCGGAAATTCCTGTTCCATATTTTCAATATTCATACTCAACTCTCCATTCCGTAACTGTTTTCCTGTTCCAATTCGTTTTTCAGTTTCGCCCTCGCACGCGACAGACGGTTCTTCACGGCGCTCTCTGTCACACCTAAGATCCCCGCTATCTCCCGCACACTGTACCCCTCCATGTAATACAGTGTGACAGAAAGCCTCGCATCCTCTGACAGACGGCTGATCGCCTCATATAATTCCGAATAATCTTTTGTCTCTGCCGCACGTTCCTCCATCTGATAATCCTCAAGCGACACCACTTTCTTCTCTTTCCTCATCACGGTATAACATTCATTGATGAGAATCCTTGTCAGCCATGTCTTCGCATAGACATCCGATTTTAATGTATGCAGTTTGGAAAATGCTTTCACGATCGTTTCCTGGATCGCATCTGCGCAGTCCGCATCACGGTACAGAAGCGTTTTTGCCACATGATACATCATATCCTCGGATGCGATGATCAGCTCTCCCAATTCTTCTTTTTTCATAACTTTCCTTTCCGCCGGCTTAAATATCCTGTATATTCTGTTGTTTCTTCTGAGCTCATAGAAGGCATGTCATTGCATATCCCATGTCGTTTTTTACCTCTGAGTATACAATTTTTTCATGCTCTTTGCATGATTCCGTGGCAACATTCTGACCACTGAACCTTTACATAGATTAGACGCATGAAAAAGATAAAAGGTCGCAGTCTTTAAAAAAATATTTTCTTGACAAATCCCGCGCACCACGTCTATAATAGCGTTAATTGAAGCAGAACAACAGCTTTGACGGGAAAAAGTAAAAATAAGCGGAACGGACAGAAAGCAACCGGTCGATGAGAGGTGCACGGAAAACTTATTTCGAATACATCCCCGAGCTTCACACCAAATTCGTATTTCTAAGGATGCGATAGTAGGCTGTGACGTAGCGGCGCACGTTACAAGCGCCTGAGTGTTGTCGGACACTCGATGAGGCAGACAATGTGAATTGCCTGCGAACAAAGGTGGTATCACGAGTTTTATCCTCGTCCTTTTTGGGACGGGGATTTTTTAATGCAATTTTATTTTCAGGAGGATTTATAATTATGACATTATACGATGAATTAGTTGCCAGAGGCCTGATCGCCCAGGTAACTGACGAAGCAGAGATCAAAGATCTGATCAACAACGGAAAAGCTACTTTTTACATTGGTTTTGACCCGACCGCAGACAGCCTTCATGTAGGACACTTCATGGCATTATGCTTAATGAAACGTCTCCAGATGGCAGGCAACAAACCAATCGCCTTAATCGGCGGCGGAACTGCCATGATCGGGGATCCATCCGGCCGTACCGACATGCGCCAGATGATGACACCGGAGACGATCCAGCACAACTGTGACTGCTTCAAGAAACAGATGAGCCGTTTCATCGATTTTTCCGATGGAAAAGCACTTATGGTAAACAACGCAGACTGGCTGATGGACTTAAATTACATTGACGTACTGCGTGAAGTCGGCGCTCATTTCTCCGTTAACCGTATGCTGACCGCAGAATGCTACAAACAGCGTATGGAAAAAGGGTTAAGTTTCTTAGAGTTTAACTACATGATCATGCAGAGTTACGACTTCTACACCTTATACCAGAAATACGGCTGTAACATGGAGTTCGGCGGTGATGACCAGTGGAGCAACATGTTAGGCGGTACCGAGCTGATCCGTAGAAAACTCGGAAAAGACGCTTACGCAATGACCATCAACCTTCTTTTAAATTCCGAAGGCAAAAAAATGGGTAAAACACAGTCCGGTGCCGTATGGCTTGATCCGAACAAGACTTCCCCATTCGACTTCTTCCAGTACTGGAGAAACGTCTCTGATGCGGACGTATTAAAATGCATCCGTATGCTGACTTTCCTTCCATTAGAGGAGATCGACGCAATGGAAAGCTGGGAAGGCGCACAGTTAAACCAGGCAAAAGAGATTCTTGCTTTCGAGCTGACCAAACTGGTTCACGGCGAGGAAGAAGCAAACAAAGCAAAAGAAGCATCCCACGCTTTATTCGCAGGCGGTGGCGACTCTGCCCACATGCCGACCTTAGAGCTGACTGCTGCTGACTTTGCAGACGGCGATTTAGATATCCTTGCTCTCTTAGTAAAAGCTGAGCTTGCTCCATCCCGCTCCGACGCAAGACGTGCCGTACAGCAGGGCGGTGTCTCCGTTGCTGACGAAAAAGTAACAGACATCCAGACCACTTACGGAGCTGACGCTTTCGGTGCTGACGGACTTGTCGTAAAACGTGGTAAAAAGAAATTTGTAAAGATTGTTGTAAAATAATTTTTTACTCATCCCGGAGTGCGATCAGCCACCTCTTTGCCAAAGGAAGCCAGCTCCCGCACTCCTTCTGGATCCCCGTACCATCCCGCATGGCAGTAAGTCTGCTGCAGGTGCTGAGGCCGTGTTTTCCTACCGGATACATATGGAACTCAACCGGGATCTCATATTTTTTCATTGCACCGATCAAAAGCAGCGAGTTCTGCACCGGAACCGACTGGTCTGTATAGGTATGCCAGATAAATGCCGGCGGTGTGTGCTCTGTGACCTGTTTTTCCAGTGAAAGCAATTCTAACAGTTCCTCCGTCTCATTTCCGCCAAGAAGCTGTTTAAAAGATCCCCGGTGTGCATATTCTCCGGAAGTAATAACCGGGTAATTTAAAAGCATTGCTGCAGGTTTTAATATATCGTTTGTTACACCCGCCATCTCTGCCAGCCACTTTGTATGCCAGAACATCGCAAGGCATGCTGCAAGGTGTCCGCCTGCAGAAGATCCCTGCACCACGATCTTATCTGTGTCCACATACCACTCCTTCGCATGTTCATGAATCAGCTTCATGGACGCCGCTGCCTCTAACAGAGCCGTCGGATAAACTGCCGGTGCCACCGAATAGCGCAGCACTGCCACATGATAGCCAATACTCAGAAAATGCATGGCGAGCGGCTCTGCTTCCCGGTCAGACGTGTGCTCGTAACCGCCTCCCGGACAGATGAGCATCATCGGACGTTTCTCAATCGCAATCGAATCAGAATCATCGAGTATATAGGTACAAAGTCTTGCATCCGCAAGAGATCCTTTTTCGTGTAAATAAAAAACTTCAGTCAGCATTTTTTTCTCCATCTGTATCCACTACATTTCCAACTTGCACATATCTTTATCAACAACCAGATATTTGCTCATCGTTCATTTGATATGTATAAAACAAAAACCTCGAAAATAAATATTTTCGAGGTTTTGAAAGGCACGGACCGGATTCGAACCGGTGATGACGGTGTTGCAGACCGGAGCCTTACCGCTTGGCTACCGCGCCATATTCATCTGCCTGTCGCAGAAGTTCTGTAACGATTTTAACAAAACAGTTCCTCTGCGTCAAGACAGATTTTAAATTTTTTCATCTTCCTACTTAAAACTTATGCTTTTTTTCACACAATATTCCTGTGTTCTGTCATAAGACGTGATTGTTTCTGTACTGACAATATAAAACATATCTCCAACATAGATTCCCCGGTACGCAGAAGTGTCTGCACCTTTTGATGCATCCTGCTTTCCGGCCTGATCGGTCAGATTCTGCGACAGCAGAGTTTCAAATTTTTCTCCATTCCATGAAAGTAAAAGATATGCGGCACTCTCCTCATCCCCATAGGACTGCAGTGCAAATCCAAGCAGATTTTCCTCCGCATCCGCAAGCACACATTTATAATTATAGAGTGCCTCACTGTAATTATAATCTTTTAATACGAGACTGTTCATCTCTTTTAAACTGGAAGAATCTGAAATGTCAAACATTGTAATCTTGATACCTGTATGTTCCCCTGTTTTTTCATCCGTCTCATATCCGATCCCGACCAGTTTATCTTCTCCCCAGAAATGCAGATACTCTGAAAATCCACTGATCTTTAATTCACCGAGTACCTTGGGATTTTTGTCATCCGACAAATCCACAGCAAAGAGTGGGTCTGTATTGCGATAAGTAACAAAATAAGCCATGTTACCCAGATAACGCGCCGCATAGATTTCCTCTCCCTGTGCAATTCCTTCTATCTTGCCTGTAAGACTCAGATTTTTCTCAAACAAATAAAGATTATTCGTTTCCTCTCCATTTACTGAATCCTGGCTGGTCGTTAAAACCCGTAGTTTTCCGCTCTGTTCATTTATCGCAAATGTATCTGTAATTCTCCCGTTCACTGAAACTGCTCCATCAGCATCCATCTTCCCATCAGCAAGCCCAAATTTTGCAATCTGTGTTACCGCATCATTCCAGGAACCTTTTATCTGATACACATAAAACGCACTTTCACTCACATAGATATCCACATACTGACTTAAAATCATGGTATTATCCACAACCTGATCCGGATTTTTCACATTTACTGAGGATATCAGCAGACTGTTGCTTCCTCCACCGCCATTGTCCACGTAAATATCTTCTGCATCTACCGCCTTATCATTGACTAACGGAATCCATCCACTTACATTTTCTTCCGTAACGGCTTCTTCTTTTGTCTGTTGTGGCATACTGATTCTTTTATTGGTAAAAAGATAAATGATATTTCCGATCTTTCTTGATGTCTGATACCTTCCATCCTGCGTCACACACCCGGTTTTTACAGGCTTTTCCGGATCACTGATATCATAGGTAAGAACCTGTGTCTGTGTTCCCTCACTAAAATAATAAAAGCAGTCTTCCGTATAATTTTCTGTATCATCTGCCTGCATTTCCAGTCCGGAATCTTCACTTTCCACGATCACGCTTAAAATATCACCATCCACATACATCTCAAGCACACGGTCGGATGAAGTTTCAGAAATCTGTATTTTTCCGATCTGTTTTAATGCTTTTTTCCGGATATCCGTAATCAATATTTCATTGTGGCTTACCGTGTAAATATAAGAACCATCTGTTTTGACAAAATCGCTCTCATCCACGCCTTCTTTCTGCAGATTTGTCCCGGAATACCGCTGTTTTGCCGTATCTGATGATATATCTGCCGCTGTCTGTCCCTCCTGTGCTCCTGCGCCCTTTATCATCTGTGTACCACCGATTTCTTCCACTCCGTCTACAGCCGCATCCACGGTATCTGATGTGTCATCCATAATATATGTCGCTGCATCACCAGAGTTAGAACTATCTCCCTCCGCAACCGCTATTCCGTCTGCTTCCTTCTCCTGACCACTGCCGGAGCAAATTGCATCATAGACCTCTCCATAATTTTTTGCGACTGTATACAAAGATCCGGCATCTTTTTTTTGTGCATTTTTCTCTACGCCTGCAGTCGCTCCATCTTTTAATTCGCTGCTGCCTTCTGATCCTTCATCTGACTTTTGCCCGGATGCCGCTTTTTCTATACCCACCGGCGCCGTCATAAGCCCTGTGCCGCCCCCGGTAACCGCATGGATTCCTCCTGCTGCGCCAATGACAAGCACAAGTGCCGCCGCTGCTACAGCCCCGTAATAAGTGATCCCGCTTCTCCGTTTTACCTTGTTTTTCTGGTTCTCCTTTAATTTTCTTTTGATCTGCTCCGGTTCAATACTCTCTGGAATTTTTTCCTGTGCGGCAGATTTTTCTATTTTATCTAAAATTTCTTTTTCTGACATAGGCACCTCCATTCTGTAATGAAAAATCCCTTTTTCACTACCTCATTAACTACTGATAGCAATTTATTGTAACCACTCACCCATTTTTTTTAATGCCCGGCTTTCCTTCGAGCGCACGGTATTTTCATTCATATGTAATATTGCAGCGATCTCACGGCTTGTATAGCCTGCGAACTGGTGCATACTGATGATCAGCCGCTCCTCATCCGCCAGTTCAAAAAACAGCTTCCTCACCTGGATACATTCTGTCATCTCCGATCCGGTATCAAGCGCGAGTTCCTCTATATCTTCCATCCCGGTCTCATTTTTACCCGCGTATTCACGCAGTTTATCCTTGCATTTATTGGATAAAATCCGAAATATCCAGCTCTTAAATGCCTCTTCACTGCGCAGTTTCCGGATCGATGCAAACGCATCCGTAACAGCATCGCTTACCGCATCTTCCGCATCGCTCGTATTTCGGAGTGTATACAATGCAAATCGATACATATCCTTATATATTCCGGCATATAATTCGGCAAATGCATCCACATCTCCGCGTTTTGCCCGCCGCACAAGCTTCATATCATTTTTCATAAAATCCTCATTTCTGAGCAACTTGTTGTGAAGATACGATGAGAATCTCAAATTTTCATCTGCAATCAAAGCTATTTGTTTTTGCTCAGAAACAAATAGCCGTGCGAAAAATAAGCTATCAAGCTTATTTTTCGCACTACTTTCTCCATGGGATCCTGGTTTCATGACAGTTATTTGGGATATCCATTTTTTCTGTCATATATATAGTCCGTAAAAGTGCCTATTCTGTTGCAGAAAAGCCCCGAAAATTTGGCTTAACAGTGATAAGGAAGTAATTCTAATTTTTACTGTTGGCTGACAGATTCGGGTGTGCAGGGCAACCGTAAGGTTGCAAAAGCTGTCTGTTTCCAACAGAAACAGACAGCTTTTGATTTGCGTTGAAAGCATCTCGCTGTTTTCTCTCGAGCGGGGCGGTCTTCCCACGGACCGCCCCGCGAAGCCGTTACGGCT